>ERZ894180.153-NODE-153-length-61059-cov-47.235116_pt1 | contig 61059 bp, 59 predicted proteins | sample MGYA00380278_ERZ894180 | MGnify/ENA primary metagenome ERZ894180 (study PRJEB32331, sample SAMN06328450) | human gut metagenome | biome: human gut microbiome; feature: stool | host: Homo sapiens | collected 2013-02-24 ...
CCAACTACCTTTGCTGCGATCAAGCCCTGGAGGATTCGAAGGGAGCTGGCCGTATGGGACTTACCCGTATTTCAACATGTTCTCGACAGACATCTTACCGATGTTTCTCTATTGCGAGTGCAAAGGTAGGCATTTTTTTTGAATACGCAATACCTTCATGAAAAAAAATATACCAAAATGGTAAAGAATATGATTTTTCAGTCTTTTTATATACCATAGCTCACTGAAAAAGACTACTTTTGTAACCATTATCAAACGTAACTATCATGACAACAGAAAGACCGATAACCTTGCAGGAATACGCCATGCGGTTTGGAACTTACATGGGATTGTTCTGGATTTTCAAATTCATCTTCCTCCCCATAGGCTTTTCCATCCCGTTGCTTCAGCTCCTGTTTATCCTGATGACCCTCTTTGTACCGGTGTTAGGCTACATTTATGCACGCCGCTACCGCAACCAGTATCATGAAGGTAATTTTTCTTTCACTCAGGCGTTCAGTTTCTGCTTTCTGATGTATCTTTTTGCTTCTATCCTGACAGCGCTGGCACACTACGTGTATTTCCGCTTCATTGATCAGGGTTACTTGTTGAATATGTATCTGGACCAACTGGAAAATATAAAGGATTCAGTAACTGGTGATATGAAGATTTCCGTAGAACAACTTATCGGCAGTCTGAATGTCATTTCTTCTCTCAGTTCTTTACAACTGACCTTTCAGCTGCTTTCGCAGAACTTCTTCTATGGAATTCTGTTAGCCATTCCCACCGGTCTGGTAGTCATGAAAAAGAAAAACTAATCGCTTTAGCAATATAAATATGGATATATCTGTAGTCGTACCTCTATATAATGAAGAGGAGTCCTTACCCGAACTGTATGCTTGGATTGAACGCGTAATGCATGAGCATCATTTTACTTACGAAGTTATCTTTGTAAATGATGGCAGTACAGACCACTCCTGGCAGGTCATCGAAGAACTTAGCCGGAAGTCAAAAGAAGTGAAAGGCATCAAGTTCCGCCGTAATTATGGAAAATCACCTGCCTTATTCTGCGGATTCAAGAAAGCAGAGGGAGATGTAATCATCACCATGGATGCTGACTTACAGGACAGTCCGGATGAGATTCCGGAACTTTACCGCATGATTACAGAAGACGGCTATGACTTGGTTTCCGGATGGAAACAGAAGCGCTATGACCCGCTGTCGAAAACAATCCCGACCAAACTATTCAATGCTACCGCACGTGCGGTTTCGGGAATACATAATCTGCACGACTTCAACTGCGGACTGAAAGCCTATCGCCGGGACGTAGTGAAAAACATTGAGGTGTACGGCGAAATGCACCGCTATATTCCCTACTTGGCTAAAAATGCCGGCTTCAACCGTATCGGAGAAAAGATTGTACATCATCAGGCACGCAAATATGGAAAGACCAAGTTCGGACTGAACCGTTTCGTCAACGGCTACCTGGATTTGCTTACCTTGTGTTTCTTGTCTACCTTCGGCGTGAAACCGATGCACATCTTCGGCTTCTTAGGCTCCATCATGTTCATCCTGGGATTTATCGCTGTCATTGTGGTAGGTGCCACCAAACTCTATGACATGTATTGCGGCAATCCATATCGCCTGGTAACCGAAAGTCCCTATTTCTATCTGGCACTGACCACCATGATATTAGGAACCCAGCTTTTCCTGGCCGGATTTATCGGAGAACTGATAGCACGCAATTCTCCTGAAAGAAACAACTATCAAATCGAGAAAGAAATTGAATAATGAAAAAACTACCGATTGTATTAGGTATCCTCTTGGTGGCAGTCGTTTCCTTTTTTCCAGCTTGTGAAGTGGAAAACTGTCCGCCCAATGCACTAGCGTATGCCCAATTTGCATTTGTAGACCAATATGGACGATCTGTGCAGTACACCGATACACTCACAGTCATCGGGCAGTTGGAAACCGCTGATACGACAATTTACGACACGCTGATCAATAAGTCAACCAACACAAGTACGCTCAGCCTGCCGCTCAGCTACGGAGAACAAACCCGGTTTATTCTTCAGTATGCCAACCGTCAGCGAGACATCCTTACAATTACTCACCGCAATATCCCTTACTTTATCAACCTGGATTGCGGTACCATGATGTTTTATGAAGTTACCAATGCGGAAACTACCACCCGTATGCTCGATTCGCTTGTCATTACCAATCCGAACATAGATAATTATGAGAAAGAGAATTTCAAGATATATTTCACTATTTCTGATACTAACGAGTAGCTGTCTTTTGCTTTCTCCCTTGCAGGCACAGAAACCGGGCGTACATAAAGCAACTCCCGCAGAGATTAAAAAGGAAGACAAGAAGAAAGCTGAGCCGACAGAGCCTGTTCCGTTCTATCAGGGAACGAGCATAGGAGTGGAAATTGCCGGACTGGGAAGTTATTTATTAGGCAGCGACATTCTGAATACTGAAATTGCCGTACAAGCCAACTTGAAAAATCGCTTTCTTCCCGTCATTGAAGTGGGATACGGAAAGGCAGATGCCATAAATGATGGAAACAACTTGCATTACAAGACTTCTGCTCCTTACTTCCGTATCGGAATGGATTATAATGTGTTTTACAAAAAGACACACCTCCCGGGGTATTTATATGTGGGTCTTCGCTACGGTATGAGTTCATTCAGTTATGATGTAGACGGCCCTAGCATGACCGACCCAAACTATGGCGGAGAAATCTCTTATCCGTTTGCTTATTCCGGAATGAAAAGTAGTGCCAGCTGGCTGGAAGGCGTATTCGGACTTAAAGTGAAAATATACAAAGGTTTCTGCATGGGTTGGAGTGTGAGATACAAAATGAGAATGAGCGTAGAAGGTCATGACAATTCCATTCCATGGTATGTCCCCGGATTTGGAAAAAATGCCGGGAGCAGTTTTAACTTGACGTATAATCTCATATACAACTTACCCTTCTGATTCACATGAATTTAATCGAAACCATTTTATTGTCTATCAGTCTGGCTATCGACTGTTTCACCGTATCCGTAACCAGCGGAATTATTCTGCACCGTATCCAATGGGGCACATTTTTACGAATGGCTTTTTTCTTCGGTCTCTTTCAGGCACTGATGCCCTTCTTGGGATGGTTAGGTGCCAGTCGTTTCCAGCATCTGATTGAAGCCTACGACCATTGGATTGCCTTTGCCCTATTGGCATTTTTAGGTATCCGCATGATACGTGCGCAATTTAAAGAAGAAGAAACCGCTTCCTTCAACCCTACCAGCCTGAAAGTGACACTGGCATTGGCTGTAGCCACCAGTATTGATGCATTGGCCATCGGTATCTCGTTTGCCTTTGCCGGATTCAAACAACTGGAAAGTCTTTGGATGCCTCTGACCAGTATTGGAATTGCCTCTTTCGTACTCTCACTAGCAGGAAGCCTCATCGGCGTATTCTTCGGCAAGCGTTTTCACCTGCGGGTGGAAATCTTCGGAGGACTGGTACTGATTGGCATTGGTATCAAAATATTAGTAGAACATTTATTCTTGCAATAAAATCATGAACAAAAACAACTTAAAATGGCAGTTGCCGTTTCTTGTGCTACTCATCGTAGGAACGGTACTGATTCTGAGAAAACAATCTCCTTACCAGACCGACCAGGGACTGGTATTCGGTACGGTCTATAAAATTACTTACCAATCATCCGAAAACCTGAAAGAAGAGATTGAGAAAGAACTGCAGAAAGTAGACAACTCTTTGTCGCCGTTCAACAAGCAGTCGGTCATTACCCGCATCAACCACAATACAGACATGCACTCCGACAGCCTGTTTGTGTATGTATTCAATATGGCCAAAGAAATCTCCAACGAAACCGGAAAGGCTTACGATGTAACCGTGGCTCCGTTAGTCAACGCCTGGGGATTCGGCTTCAAGCACTCCCAGTTTCCTGATTCACTGACCATCGACAGCCTGCGTCAGTTCGTAGGTATCGACAAAGTACAGCTTAATGCAGAAGGAGAAGTAGTTAAAGCCGACCCGCGCATGATGCTAGACTTCAGCTCTATCGCTAAAGGGTTTGGTGTAGACTGTGTGGCACGGTTGTTCGACCGCAAAGGTATCAAGAATTACATGATTGACATTGGTGGAGAACTGGTACTGAAAGGACAGAACAGCAAAATGGAAACCTGGCGTATCGGCGTGAACAAACCTATTGACGATTCTTTGTCTGTCAATCAGGAACTGCAGACCGTGTTAGAAATCACCAATGCCGGTATGGCTACTTCGGGCAACTACCGTAACTTCTATTACAAAGACGGAAAGAAGTATGCACATACTATCGACCCTCGTACGGGATACCCGGTACAGCACAATATTCTTTCATCTACCGTCATCGCGAAGGACTGTGCCACAGCCGATGCCTACGCCACTGCCTTCATGGTACTGGGACTGGATTCAGCCAAAGCCATCTGTAGTGCCCATCCTGAGTTGGATGCCTATTTTATCTACTCGGACAAAGACGGGAAATTGCAGACTTACTCTACCGAGGGTATGAAGAAATACATGCGAAACTAAAAAAGGCCTTGTTCAAGACAGGGTATAAAAAATGCCGGAACGTAAAAAAGTACGCTCCGGCATTTTTTATCTTATCAAGATTCTACACCAGCCTTCTTCAGGCAAAAGTATCCGTACAACCTTCTTTTCCCAGTACTTCTTAGGAAGTACTGAAGTACTGCCGTGAAAGTACCAAAGTACTTCTTAGAAAGTACTGGAGTACTGCCAAGGAAGTACTGACACATCTCCAGTCGGTTCAATAAAAGACCTTGTAATTATCCTAATACATTTCCTAAATAGAGGAAGAACATACCAATCAGCACTAAAATCAAATCGACCACCTTGCTCTTCAGGTTCTTCTCGCGGAATATCATGGCACCAAACAGGAAGGAAACCACCACGCTTCCCCGTCGCACCATAGACACAATGGAAATCATGGCCCCGTCCATACCAAGCGCATAGAAATACACGAAATCAGCTGCCGACAAGAATACGGAAATCAGGATAATGCACCAGTCCCAGTGAAACGGTGTACTGCTTTTCCGCTTGGGCCACCACAAGAACATCAGCACTCCTCCCATCAGGAAAAGCTGGTACACATTGTACCATGCCTGTACCACCATGTTGTTGAAGCGTCCCATCAGGTATTTATCGTACAAACCGCTGACAGCACCTAACACAGCCGCCAACACCACAAACCAAATCCATTTGTCGTGCTTGAAATCGATTCCTTCCTTCTTTCCCGAACGGCTCAGCATGAAGAACGATATGATGGCCATCAGCACACCAATCCACTGGTACACATTCAGGCGTTCACCAAATATCAGCAAGGCACCTACCAGCGTCATGACCGGACGGGTAGCATTGATGGGGCCGACAATGGTCAAAGGCAGGTGTTTCATACCGAAATAACCGAAAGTCCACGAAGAAAGCACGATAAACGATTTCAGGATAATGAACTTATGCACCTCCCAACCTGCTGAAGGCACGTAGAAAAGCGTATCCTGCAACGCCTCCGGATGAAAGTACGAAACTAAAATAAACGGTAAAAAAATCAGACTCGAAAAAAGCGTATTCAGTCCCAGTACCGGAAGAACCGCATTGTTTGCCAATGATTTTTTCTTGAAGACATCATAAAAGCCCAGCAACGCCGCTGAGCAAAAAGCCAGTAATAACCACATGTTTCTTTACGTTAAATCGAATTACAGCCTGCAAAATTAGGCAATAAAGCCGTGACTGACAAGTTTATTCCACAGAACCTTCTACCATTTTTCAAAAAGCGTTTACAATGTATATTTATCCGTGTCCTTCCCCTGCTCCGGACGTCTTTCTGGAAATGAAATACGAAAACGTGTCAGACCATCGGCATAAGTCCGCAAAGAGAATGTACACCCCAGTCTGGTCAATACTTCCCGAATGAAAATCAATCCGATACCTTGCCCGTTAGGCTTGGTCGAAAAGAAGGGGCTGAACAATTTCGTTTCCACCTCCTTACTGATACCATTTCCGGAATCGGCAATTTCAAGCATGACCGGAGATACTGATGTACGAATAAAAATATCCCCTCCCTGCCCGATGCTTTCTGCCGCATTCTTAATAATATTCACCAAAACCTGTTCAAACAGAACCGTATCAATCCACACTTTCGGGTTCTCCACACATAACTCATTATGCAGCGTAATCTGCCGCTCCCGACAGATTGTTTCCATAAACATTCCACAAGCTATCACCCGGTCATTCAGCCTCACCAGTTCTATATTGGGGTCTGAAATCTTCACCACATCGGCAAATTTGGTAATAAACTGACTCATCCCCCAGCAACGCTCCACACAAACTTTCATCACTTCCTGCAAATCGTCAGTTTCTTCCTCCAATGTTTCCAATGCTTCTCCAACGGTTTCCAAAGTAGAAGTAATGCCGGCTGTGGTATTATTCACCTCATGGGCTATCATCCGAATCACCTTCTCATAGGCCTTTTTCTCTGCTTTCACCACCTCAGTGGTTAAACTTTCTACCAATATGAACGGATGAGCAAACCCTCTGTCCACAAATGAAAGCCGGGAGCAGCGGTAAATTTTGGCATCACTTAAACGGATGGTGTCTGTGGTATCCTTAGGTAAACGTGCCACTTCTTCTGCCAAGGGAGAATCCAGTTCGTCCAGCCGTTTTCCCATTAATTCCTCGACTGAAGCATATCCCAAAAACCGCAACGCCGCCGCATTCAACATAGATATCTGCTCGTCGAAAGTCAAAATAATCACCCCCATGGGCGATACATTAATCAACAAGTCTAAGAAATGATTCTGCTCACGCAAACGCAGACGCTCGTTCTTCAGCTGATCCATCATCCGGTTAAACATCTCCACGATGCGGTCTGCTTCAGCCTGACCAACCGAAGCCAGACGGCTGCTGAAATCTTGTTCGCGCAACAGGTCCATTCCACTTGCAATGCTATTGAGCGGTTTTACAACTTTACGATAAAAATAGAACAAGACTATCAGGCTAAAAGAAATCACACCTTCTCCCACATATAAAAGCATGCTCTTTGTATTCAGGGTGAAAAATAACAAAATGCTCCACGCCAATATGAGCAACAAGCCCAGCAGGAAAAACAGCGTTCTCAACCTCATAAAGCCTTCTGATCAATCATTAAACGAAATGCCGTATTTTTCCAGGCGACGATACAAAGCCGCCCGGCTGATACCCAGTGAAAGAGCTACCTGGGTCAAATTATTATCATGCGTATCCAACGCCTGAAGAATGGTACGTTTTTCCAGTTCCTCCAATGTAAGTCCTTTTGCATTCGCAACAGCGTCTGTAGCAACTGAAGCCGGATGATACTGTGACTGAAAATCCTCTGCCGTCAGACAATCTTTTCCACACACCAACAAGGTACGCTCTACCAGGTTCTTCAGTTCCCGGATATTCCCAGGATAAGGCAAACGGCTTAAAAACTCCAAGGCATCTTCGGAAAGTTTCACCAACGGCAACCCGTCCTCACGGCATCTGTTTTCCACGAAATGACGGGCCAGCAAAGGGATATCCTCACGCCGTTCACGCAAGGCCGGCAGATGAACCGCAATCAAATTGATGCGATACAGCAAATCCTCACGAAACGTGTGTTCATGCACCATCTGCTCCAGATTAGCATTAGTCGCACAGACCACCCGTACATCTACCTTTCGCGGACGACTCTCCCCCAACGGTTCAAACGTCTGCTCCTGTAGCACCCGCAGCAACTTTACCTGACACGACAAATCCAGTTCACCAATTTCATCCAAGAAAATCGTCCCTTTATCGGCCAGTTCAAAACGTCCTTTCCGGTCGGTCACCGCATCGGTAAAGGCCCCTTTCTTGTGCCCGAACATCTCACTTTCAAACAAAGTTTGAGAGATGCCTCCCAAGTTTACTTTCACAAAAGGTTTGTTTCTGCGCAAACTATTCAAATGAATCGCCTCAGCAATCAGCTCTTTTCCTGTACCGCTCTCACCTGTTACGAGCACCGAAGCACTTGTTCGGGAAACTTTCTTCACCGTTGCCAGCACAGCTTCCAGTGCCTTGCTCTTGCCAATAATGTGGCTGCGGTCGAAATCCTCATCTTCCGTGGTCGAAGTATCGGCCACTTCCTCCCTGGACGTCAGTTCCAAAGCCGTTTCAATACGTTGCATCAACGCCGCATTGTTCCAGGGTTTGGTAATAAAATCAAAAGCACCAGCCCGCATCCCTTGTACAGCCAGCGGAATGCTTCCCCAAGCTGTCATCAGAATAACCGGTACATCCGGACAAAACAACTTAACCTGTTTCAATAAAACCAACCCTTCTGCCCCATCGGTCGAAAGGCTGAAATTCATATCCATCAGTATTAATTGCGGTGTCACAGAATGTATCGCTTCCATTGCCTCTTTAGGCCCAGACACAGCCTGTACCTCATACTTCGCTCTCTTAAGCATAAAACTCAGCGAAGAGCGAATGGCACTATCATCATCTATTATCAGTATCATAACACGACAAAAGTAAATATAATTTTACAATAGCAAGAGGTCAATGCTTCACAATCTTCTCAAAATCGGCCTCTATGCCCGTTCCTGCCACAAAATCCCAAAGTGTAAGACTGCGTAGCTGATAATAATAATACCAGTAGTAAAACAATTCATTGATGTGTTTACGGCGAGCCTCATCCTTCTGGCTTTGTGAATCGTTCAAATCCAGTGTAGAAATCTTACCTATCAGAAAAGTCTCCACATTGGTATGATAACGCTTACGGGCAATCTGGTCAGCCTCATCGGCCAAATGAAGCTGAGTCTGCTGGTTGTTAAACTGCTCTACCAATACAAACAGGTTCTGATTGAAATTCATGGTTTCCTGACGTAGCTTACTCTCAGTAACCTCCCGGTTACTCTGTGCCACTTTTACCTGTCCGCGACGTTTACCCCAGTCCAGAATCGGAATTTTAAAACCAATCTCAACCACCTGATTATCTTTCAGACGACGATAAGCCGTATCAAAACGACGGTCTGTTCCTGTAAATCCCACCTGGGCAAACAGCGTGATTTCACGCATGTTTCCCTTGGCCTTGGCTACTTCATAATCGGCTTCCAACTGCCTGCGACGAATATTTTGAGCAAATGAATTATTGGCCAAGGCCTTGGAAAGCACATCTGCATAGTCCAGGCGGATTTCGGGTATTGAATCCGGAATCTGAGGTGTCAACTCCTCATACTCTCCCAATGCTAAGAAAGAACGCAAGGTAAACATGTGACTCTTCAAGGAACTTTCATTGGAAGTAAGCGCAGAGCGTGCATCCAGCACATTCAATTGCAACTGTAACAAATCATTTTCACTAATCTGCCCCATTCGCCGTTTAGCCTTGGCCACTTCATACAGTTTTTCCGCATTTTCCAGATTCTGCTTAGCTATAGCTACATTCTCACGGGCCAGTAACAGATTGAAAAAATAATTGATAGTGGTCATTGTGACCTCTTCCGTCGCACTCAAAAAAGCCGCCTTAGCCTCCGCATAACGCACCGGCTCAATCCTACGGTTCCATTTTGTCTGATTCACTCCAAAAACAGGCTGATTTAGGGTCAAAGCCAATGGAACCGACATAAAACGATTGTCAGAACTACCATCCATCTGCCGCAGAAAATCGAGGGAAGTATTCAATGAAAGTGTACCTCCCGTAAACCAGATATTCTGGTCGATGGAAAACTGTCCGTTCATCTGCATGTAGTTGTTTCGTACATACGTATAGGAACCGTCATTCTGCTGGTACGAGGTGTAACCTTTTTGATAGGAAGGAAGAGTCGCCGTAAAGTTCACTTCCGGCAATAGCTCTGCACGGAAAGTACGATATTCCCAATAGGCCGTTTTCAGTTCGTTTAAAGCGACAGCCGCATCCACACTTTGTACCCGTGCCAGCATGATAGCTTCTTCCAGTGTCAATGTATGCGTTTCTCCCATCGGCACTGCGGTCACTCCCTTACTACAGCAGATAAAAAGAGAAAATAAAATCAGCAGGTTCCGTTTCATAATCTTCGATTCATTTTGTCATACAATGTTCATCCTTCACACCACTCTTCCCCTATCAACCATTTCACCTTATCCTACCTGCCGGCCATCAAAGAACCGCACGATACGTGACGTTTGTTTAGCCTGTTCCTCATTGTGGGTAACCATGACGATGGTACGCCCATCTTCCTGATTAAGCTTGTGCAGAATTTCCATAATTTCCGCTCCCATCCTGGAATCCAGGTTACCGGTCGGTTCATCAGCCAATACAATTTCCGGATTTCCCACAATGGCCCTGGCTATAGCCACACGCTGGCACTGTCCACCCGAAAGTTGTGACGGCATGTGATGCATACGATGGCTCAACCCCACTTTGAGCAACACCTCTTCGGCCAGTCGCCGGCGTTCCTTCGCTGAAACGTCACGATAGAGTAAAGGCAATTCCACATTATCCAGCACATTCAATGAATTGATCAGGTGGAACGACTGAAAAACAAATCCCAAGTTCCGGTTGCGAAAAGCTGCCAGCTCCTTGTCTTTCATTCCCTCTACTTTCACCCCCGCAATCTGAATGATACCGCTGGTAGGGGCATCCAGCAGTCCCATGATGTTCAACAAAGTAGATTTTCCACATCCTGAAGGCCCCATAATACTGAGGAATTCTCCTTTTTCTACCATGAGGTTCACATTTTCCAATGCCTGAGTCTCTATTTCATTGGTCCGGTAAATCTTATTGATTCCGATTAATTCTATCATATTCATACTCATCTTATTTAAAAGTTTACTATTAGATTCGCATTCAAACGAATCATTCCATATTTTATTCATCCCTCAATGCTTCCGTAGGCGAAATGGAGCTTATCCGGCGGGCAGGAATATAAATACCTATCCATACCACCAGCAGCAGAATCACGTACACCATCAGTGATACAAGAAAGAAATGAAGTCCAAAATTGTCTACCCAACTGGGTGTAACAGCTTCCATCAAAGAACTTCCCGTATTCAGTCCCTCACTAAATGCATATTGCAGATAAATGAAACAGCCTATGAAGGTAGCCAGTGTGGTCAGTGCCGTGCCCTCTCCTAAAAGCAACAGACGAATGCGATGCGGTGTCGCTCCATAAGAAAGCATCACGCCCACTTCTTCACGACGGGTACGAGTCTGCATCCAGAAAGTACCAATCACTCCCAGACAAAGATTGACCAGGAAGAACAAGGCTATGCTTAGACTACGACGATAAAGCACAGTAGAATCACTGAATTCACGTGCCGCATTGATTTCGTCATATGACTGCAGTTCGCGGGCATAAAGATTCCCGATACGTAGCTGACGAAGCATCCAAGGACGAAAATCATGCAAGAAACGCTCCATACGCACTCCTTCTTTCAAACGAACAACAATCCTCATATTGTCCAGGCTGGAACGTATATCCGGATTCTGCAGGGGCATAAATACAATCGGCACAGGACGTTTGTCACTCAAATACTTACATGATTTCACGGTTCCTTTCACCGCCGTATAACAAGTATCTGCTCCATTCACTTTCCAGCAACGCTGATTGCGATATATGTGCGTGCAGAACATGCCTTCCAGCAAATCTTCCGTCATGATATAATAGTCCCCATTGTCCAAATCGGACAACTGAGCCGCACTCATACTCCCCTTGCCAGACTGGAAGCCATAGGTTTCAAAGAAATGGGTATGAGGCAAAAATTCGATAAATAAAGCCGTATGAGCCACAGAATCACCTTCCGCTATAAAGCTGGAAGTTCCATTTCCCATCGCACCAGGATACACAAAAGAAAGAACGGGAGTTGCCTGTTCCACATCGGGATGCTGCCGGGCACGGTCCACCAGATTCAAATAAGTCTGCATCAACGAAGCCGAATCAGCTGCTTGTGGCTCATACCCGGGAGCCTCCTGAGGAAGCATACCCACAGATACCATACAAAGACGATCTGCATCATAGCCTAACGGAAGATGTCGCTCATAGGTCACCACCATCACTGGATCGAAAATGTACCAGGAAAGAATTGCCACTAATATCAGTTCAGCCAGCAGCCATCCGTTACGACGACGACGGCTCCAAAGATTTTTCAAAATCAATTTCCACATATCCACCAACTATTTTTCAGATTATCTTTTTTCATACAATGAATACACAATCGGCTTGCGCAATGATGTCCATGCCGGCCACAAAGCAGACAACAGGTTAAGTATCAGACAAAGCACAAACACCACAATAAACACTACCGGTGCAAACAGCATTTCACCTGATACATACAGATTAGCTCCTTCGGCAATATCCATAGGCCACGAATCGAACAACATAAAAATCCATTCACGCCCCACATAAAGCATACTCCATGCCACCAACAACCCCAGTAAGCCTCCTACCAACGTAAGAAAAAAGTTTTCCCACATCACCTGCGATAACAATGTACTCTTACTAGCACCAAAAGCCTTACGTACTCCCATCTCCGACAGACGACTCTCCATACGGCTGGCTATCAGCCCACTCAGGTTTAAAGATGGTACAATCAAAAGTACCAGTAGCATCAGAATCAGATGACCTGCCACCTTCCAGGAACTAAAACTTGTATCGGCCGGATAATCTTTAAACACACTGAGTGTATGCGAAGTGGGCTGTTCCCATAACTTCATCTGCCACTGCCCTTTATACTGTGCATTTACTCTTCTGACCAAATCCCTGATTTCAGTGCGTAAGGCTTCTGCCTGTGCATTATCTTTTACTAAAAAAGTAACATTAAACCGACCACAATAGGGAAAACTGGAGGTACTGGGTTCCTTATAATTCAAGCCGACTGAATAAGGCACATATATCTGTGCATACGATTGGCCGGTCAAGAAGCTGGCTCCACGTACCACTCCACATACGCGATAGTTCACATAATCCATTGAAAACGAACGTCCCACAACGCCTTCGGTAGTACCGAACAGACGACGGGCGATGTCATCGGATATCACGGCCGTATGAATACCACTTGCCAAATCGGCCTCCGTAAACGGATGTCCCTCCAGAAACTGCAACTCATAGATACGGAAAAAAGCCGGGTCTACCAATTTCTGTACCGGACGAAAATCGCCACTCCGATCGGCAGGCTGTACATAATAGTCCGTCGCATTGCCGAAACATGCAGAAACTTCCACCACATTCTTAAGCGGATAAATCCATTCCTGCAAAGCCCGATACGACAAAGCGGCCTGATAAGTCATTGCTTCCTGCTCGGACTTGAAACTGACATGAGTCAGATACAACGTGTTGTCCCGATTCCTTTCAGGATATATGGGAGCCAGTTTCACATAATAAACTACTGCTACTACAACCGTCATCGCAATGGCCAGCCCTGTACCAGCAATGTAGAGCATACTGAACAGACGGTTCTGCTTCAGTAACGTAAAAGCTTGTGTCAAATAGGTTCTTCGCATTCTCATAAAATTTTCACTCTCATTAAATTTTGTACCATATCAACGTATTTTTCATCTTTATCTTATCTCAAACTTGCCAATCCATAAAACTTAGTGTTTCAAGTTTATCTTATGCTTATTCTTATACTCTTTCATATCACTGACTACCACATGGTCGCCCGGTTGAAGTCCGGAAACTACCTCCACATATTCAAAATTAGAATCTCCCAGTTCCACCTTCCGCTTGACCAGTTCCTCTTTTCCATCCCGTACAAAAAGTTCATACTCTCCTTTTCCCACATAATAACTGGCATTCTCTATTCGCAATACGCCCTCTTTCACGGCATTCATCACATACACATCCACTTTCAGTCCCGAACGCAACCGGCGGTGATGGTCATTAGACAGCTGCACAATAAAAGAAATCACTCCATTTTTAGATAAAGGCGTCACACTACTTATCTGTCCTTCCAGTTTTTCATTGCCTATCTTTACGATGGCCCGTCCTCCTGCCATAACCTGATCTGCATAAGTATCGGCAATATCTGCTTCCACCTTAAAGTGACTCAGGTCTGAAACCACAGCCAATCGGGTACCTTCCGTCACCTGCGCTCCCACCTGATTATTAATATAGGTAAGAATGGCTTTCCTTGGTGAACGTATCTGCGCATCCTCCAAGGTTCGCTTCATCTCCGCCATCTCTTTACGGAAAATCTCATATTCCAACTGCTTGACTTTCAAGTCGGCTGCTTTCACCTGCCGCTCATTATCTAACTGCTGACGAAGCTGTTCCAATTCCAGCTTGCCCGTCTGATAATTCAATTCCGCTTGCCGCACCCGGTCAGTCGTACCAGAACCCAAGCTATCAAGATATTGCTCGTTCCGAAATTCCACCTTCATCCGGTTCAGCTTCATAGCCGATACCTTTACCTGCATTTCCAAATCACTGAGATACGTTTGGTTATTAATCTCCAACTGCTCCAGCTGATAACGTTTCATCTGGTCCTCATCCTGCAATTTCTTATATTCAGTCTCAGTGCTCTGTAAATCCAGTTTCAGCAACGGAGTACCTACATCCACACTGTCTCCCCCTTTTCCATACACCTCCACAATACGCGAATTAATCGGAGTATTGATTATTTCTTCAAAGGCTGGTACTACTTTTCCCGATGCACTTACACTCACCTCAATGGTTCCTCTGGTCACTTCTGAGAACACCAGTTCACTCTCTTTCACACTGCTGCGCGTCCATGAAAAAAGCAAAACCAACAATATCACGCATCCGGCTCCAATACTACCATATTGTATAAGCTTCTTATTGCGTGCCTTTATTCGTACTTCTTTTGATATTTCCCGATCCATATTTTTACGTTATATCCGCATTTTCTGAATGCAACATCCATGCCAAAACAATAAACGACTGGTTTACAACATAAAAACAATTTTAAGAAGTGTCCGATATCGGACACTCTGTTCGGTTTTACACACATTATGTACGTTTTTTACGAGAAATCTCACAGAAGCATTGCACATATCCGCAACTCTCTCTACCTTTAAATCTGAAAATAAAAGGGAAATGAACGAACAGGTAATACAAAAACTAAAAATCCTGACTGAATCCGCCAAATACGACGTGTCGTGCGCTTCCAGCGGTACTTCCCGCAAAAACACACGGGGAGGAGTCGGTAATACAGTAGGAGGACGGGGCATCTGTCACAGCTTTTCAGAAGACGGACGCTGCATTTCCCTGCTCAAAATTATGCTGACCAACTACTGCATCTACGATTGTGCCTACTGCATCAACCGGGTGAGCAACGACATTCCACGAGCCACCCTTTCCGTTACAGAACTGGTGGAGCTAACCATGGAGTTCTACCGGAGGAATTATATAGAAGGACTGTTTCTTAGTTCGGGAGTGGTACGCAATCCCGACTACACCATGGAACGCCTGGTACGGGTGGCCAAAGACCTGCGGCTGGTACATCGTTTCAATGGTTACATCCACCTGAAAAGTATCCCCGGTGCCAGTGAAGAACTGGTACGGGAAGCCGGACTATATGCCGACCGTCTCAGTGTCAACCTAGAAATCCCGACAGAAAAGAATTTAAAACTGCTGGCACCGGAAAAAGACCACCAAAGTGTGTATCTCCCGATGAAATACATCCAGCAAGGCATACAGACCTATCAGAAAGAGCGCAAGCACTATCGTCACACTCCCCGCTTTGCTCCTGGCGGACAAAGTACCCAGATGATTGTAGGAGCCACCCCCGAAACTGACAAGGACATCTTGCAGGTATCTTCTTCGCTGTATGAAGAACCTACCATGAAACGAGTGTATTATTCAGGCTATATTTCGGTGAATACGTATGACAAGCGACTTCCTACTTTGAAACAACCACCTTTGGTACGCGAAAACCGTCTATATCAGGCCGACTGGCTGCTACGCTTCTATCAGTTCAAGGTAGACGAGATAGTGGACGACCAGAGTCCTAATCTGGACCTGGAGATTGACCCGAAACTGGCCTGGGCTCTTCGCCATCCGGAGTTTTTCCCCGTCAATATACAGACCGCCGATTATGAAGCCATCCTGCGTGTGCCGGGCATCGGAGTAAAATCCGCCAGCCTGATTGTGGCTTCCCGCCGTTTTTCACGCATCGGTTTCTATGAACTGAAGAAGATGGGAGCCGTCATGAAGAAGGCCAAATACTTCATCACCTGTAATGAGTTGCCCGACAAGACCATTCATGAGTTAGGTGCCTACGGAGTACGGAAACTTCTGCTCCCTACTCCTCGCAAGAAGATAGACGAGCGTCAGCTGAGTTTCGACTTTGGAGATACAGAAGAAGCTGCCCCCACAAACGAGTGAAGGCAGCTTCCTTACTTTTATGCATTCTACATTTTCAGCGGATAGAAACTTCCATTACAGGCTGTTCCTTTATGGTATCCAATGGTACCGCTCTGTACTTGACACGCTGAAAATCAATCTTGTTCAAATCAATACTACGTATAGCAGAATTATACATGGTACGATAATAAATCATCCGATGCTGCATATCCGTGGCCGAAGTCCACTGTGTAGCACTTGGGATATTGACAGGCACTTTCCCTTCCGCGAACTCAATTCCCAATGGAATATCAAAGTTGTTCAAAATATGAAATCCTTGAAGTACGGTCTGACGGGCATTGTCCTGCACAGGAGCTGTAGCCTGATAAAAGGCAGCCCGTACAAAACGGGAAGGAGGAGTCACATCACCGGGAATACCCAAGAATCCGCTTCCAGCTCCGAAAGAACGAAGAGCCACATTCCCTAACGACTGAGGTTGGGCACTGCCCGGATACAGATTGACGTAATTATTCAGGTTGGTCAGTTGCCATTCAAATCCTGGAGAGTTAGTCAGTACTCCCAAGTTGTTTTCAAAGAAATGCAATTCACCGTCTACGATTTCCAATACCACCTGACGTCCTGACACATCAGCAAAACGCCAGTGCACAGTCGATGCACGCGGGTCAATGGCCACTACATGTACCTGCTTCAGGCTTTCCATCACTTCATCCACCGTCTTGCAGTTGCCTAATACCCAGGAAACCAACTGCAAATCGGCAATGGAAGACGATTTATATTCTGCTTTATACGCTTCATACTGTCCGTAATTCGGGAAATAGAACAGACCGGCAGAGAGACCTTCTTCGTTCAAACCTTCTGCCACGAACTCCTTTTGTTCTACCGCAAGGCCCACATATCCATATTTTGCCGTAAATTTCATGCCATCCTGTCCGCCGGGCACATACGACTGAACCGTATAACCACGTGGCACTACCACATAGCAACTGTTCAAGTCACTTCCACCCCATTCAATGGTACGGGCAAGAATGCGTGTGCTGTCTTTTGCTGTCAAGGTGATACCTGTGCAAGCCTGAGCAGGCTGTGACTGGAAGACGGCCACTGTGGCCATCAGTCCCAAGAGCATAGATTTATAATTCATCATTCAATCTGTTTTTATTATATAACAAAAAACTGTTCCTTTTGTTTCAGTTTATCGTTTTTACTACTTTTGCTCCCTGAAATCCTCTATACACAAAGATACGAAATTCTCATAAACCATGATAGTTTTTCAATACGATTCCACTTTTGAAGGTCTGCTTACCGCCTTATTCGATGCCTATTATCGCCGGACTTTTCCCGACTTGCTACTTGCAGAGAAGGACCCGCTTCCGCTTTTTCATGAGGAGGTACATCAGGTGGTAACAGATGCGGAAAAGACAGAACGGGTTTGGAAACTGTTATCACGTAAACTTTCCCGAAGAGCACTTGCCTCCCTTACCTATTGCTGGCTCTCGGAGACACCGGAAGCTGCCATGCTCCTTTTTCGCTACATGCGGAAAGTAACCGATACACCAGCCTCTATCGAACAAAATTTCGCAGACCCGGATGTGTTAGGAGTGTATCAGCTCAGCAAAAAAGTAGCGGACGAGCGAATGAGGGTACTTCAGTTCATGCGCTTTCAAAAAACAGCCGACCAGGTATATTTCGGTATCATGGAACCTCTTTACAACGTCTATCCATTGACCATCCATCATTTTCGCGACCGGTTTGCCGATCAGCCGTGGATAATCTACGATGCACGCCGTCACTACGGCTACTATTACGACCTGAAAGAAGTCAGCGAAATTACATTTGAAGACTCTCGTGCTGCCTTCCTGCGACATGGCAAGTTGGAAGATGAGCTGTTGGATAAAAACGAAAAGCTTTTCCAGGAGGGCTGGAAAAGCTATTTTCACAGTGTATGTATTCAATCCCGGCTGAATCCCGTAAAGCACAAAAAGGATATGCCGGTCCGTTTCTGGAAATATCTTACCGAAAAAGACTAGCCCAGCGGAAACAATTCATCCGGATAGCCTATATCGACCAGGAAGAGTGCATGTCCCGGTACGGATGTACCTGCACTGCAGCGGTTCTTTTCTTCTATCACCTTCCGAAAACCTTCCACCGAAAGTTTGCCGCGGCCTACTTCTACCAGCGTACCGACAATGGCCCGAACCATATTGCGCAGGAAGCGGTCTGCCTGAATGGTAAATACCCATTCCGTTTCGCTTACCTGATCCCAGTGGGCATGCATAATCTTGCAGTTATTGGTCTTCACATCCGTATGCAATTTGCTGAAGCTCGTAAAATCCGTGTAATCGAACAAGGTCTGTGCAGCCTCATTCATCTTTGCAAAATCCAGAGGCTGGAACAATCGCCAGCAATATGCCCGATTAAACGGATTCTTCTGTGTAGTGACGTAGTATTTGTACGTACGATAAGTCGCATCAAAACGGGCATGCGCATCCTGATTCACTCTCCGCACACGGTACACCGATATATCCGGCGGCAGCAAACGGTTCAGTTTATCCGTCACCGTATCTTCATCCAACATCCATTCCACATCAAAATGTGCCACCATCAGGCGGGCATGTACTCCGGCATCCGTACGTCCGGCCCCCACCACTTCAATGGCCTCATCCCGCAAGAAAGTATGCAGCGCTTTCATCAGCGTTTCCTGCACACTGCTTCCGTTAGGCTGTATCTGCCAGCCATGATAGTTAGTACCGTCGTAAGCCAAATAAATGAAATATCTGAACATAACTTCTTGAATTATCGGGCAGTAATATGGAAACAACCTTGTTTCAACTCATATTTCACATAACAGCGGTCTGCCTTACGAAGGTCACGCAATACTTCCGACAGCACCAGCTTCAATGTATCCGAACTTACATCCTGCATAGGACGGCCATCAGGGTCTTCTACCTTCTCAAAACGCTTCCAGCTCACATCAAACGTAGTTCCATAAAAATGGCAGGAGTTCAGCGAAGCATTTCCGTTGGTTCTCCGCAGACGCTTTACGTCATCCTTCGTACGAGTCACGGACGTTACAATGATTTTATTGGGGTTCAGTCCTTTGTTTTCCAGTGAATCCAAGAAATTAACTCCAATGGTATCCAGCAGCGCACTGGCCTGAGGTATCAGGTAGGGAATTGAATGTGTCAAAGAGTCCAAACCATAGCGTTCACAAGCGGCAATTTCAATCAACCGGTCCTTCATTTCTTCCGCCTCTTCACGGGTACTGATAGGACGAATACCTATTTTCTTGGCTGTAGCCAGCTGTACATCATTCAAATCTCCGAACGAACGTTTATAGCTGATGACTCCCCTGATATTGCGCGGATTGTTCATTTTCATTGACATGTCCTTTTCCTTACATCCAACCAGACAGATGCCAGCAAATAAAGCTACTGCCAGACATGACTTGATCAATAATTTCATTTCTTTTCCATTTTTAATTCCATGCAAAGATAGCATAAAAAGCAAGAAGCACAAAACCACCGAATAAAGGCCTAGACAATACACATTATTACTTTTGGTTATCACGCATAAAAAAATGTAAATAGGACATTCCATGGAAATCTTCTATCTTTGCGCCCGAAATAAAATCAAAATCACTAAAAAATAAACTGATATGTTCAAGAAAGGAAACAGAGCCAATACCCTCCATGGTATTTTATTGATTGCATTATTTTCTTTTGCAGCCTTCTACATTGCCGAAATACCCTTCGTGAAAAGTCTTTCTTGCAGTCCGCTGATTGTGGGTATCATTTTGGGAATGCTTTATGCCAACAGCCTGCGCAACAAACTGCCTAAAACATGGGTTCCAGGTATCAAGTTCTGCACCAAGCAGGTACTACGTGCCGGTATCGTACTCTACGGATTCCGTCTGACACTGACACAAGTAGCCGCTGTAGGACTCCCCGCAGTGGTTATCGATGCCATCATCGTAGCCGGTACTATTTTCCTGGGTATCTGGCTGGGTAAACTGATGAAAATGGACAAAGATACTTCTCTTATGACAGCCACAGGTAGCGCCATCTGTGGAGCAGCAGCCGTACTGGGTGCAGAACCGGTGGTAAAATGTGAAGGACATAAAACGGCCATTGCCGTATCTACGGTAGTCATTTTCGGAACCATTTCCATGTTCCTCTATCCGATTATGTACCGTGCCGGTATGCTGGATGCACTGGGAGATACGGGAGTAGCCATCTACACAGGAAGTACCCTGCATGAGGTTGCTCACGTAGCAGGAGCCGGAAATGCCATGGACCCGACCGATTCATTAGGAATTGCCGGAACAGCTACCATCACCAAGATGATCCGCGTCATGATGCTGGCACCGGTACTGGTCATCATGAGCTTTGCATTGGCAGGACGGAAAAAAACAAATCCTGAAGGTAAAGCCGAAAAGAGCAAAATCACTATTCCCTGGTTTGCATTCGGATTCATCGGTATCATCTGTCTGAACTCCTTGTTGCAATACCTCACAGGTGCCGAAACCGTAAAAGATATTCCACTGAACGGTGCCATTGAGTACATCGATACCTTCATGCTGACAATGGCCATGACGGCACTGGGTACAGATACCAGTCTGGAGAAATTCAAACAAGCTGGTGCCAAACCGTTCTTGCTGGCAGGATTGCTTTACATCTGGCTGGTAGGCGGAGGATACTTGCTGACACAATATATCACTCCAATGTTTGGATAAAAGATTATCTTCAAAAACAATAAGGGCAGGCGTAAACAAATACACCTGCCCTTATTGTTTTTACATGTTCCGATACTGCTTGGGCGACATGCCCGTATAACGTTTGAAGTATTTCCCGAAGAAGGAAATATCCGAAAAATTCAACGAATAGGCTATTTCCTGTACCGTCATATCCGTAGAACGGAGCTTAGCCTGCGCATCGCGTATGATGAACGAAGAAAGAATGTCGGTCAAGGTCTTTCCGGTAACTTTCTTCACCGTTGTACTCAGATGCTGGGGCGAAAGATGCAACTTCTCGGCATAGAAAGATACATTGCGTTCCGTTTTATAATATTGCACAATAATACGAACCAACTCCTTTACAATTTCTTGATTTCGATTATATCTCGGCGAATCTTCCTCCTCTCCTCTTTTCTTATATACGCCACCTAAAGAAAGGAGTAATTGCGTATAAATCAAACTGATCTGCATTCCGCTCATTTCTTCTTTTATCTTCTGTCGGCGAATCAAGAGACGGATACTATCCCGGAACAATTCATATACATCTTTCTTCATCTCAATTACCGGCCGTTCAAAGATATAAGGAGTATACTCCACGGTATAAGAAAACAACTTGGCTCCTTCTATCAGCTTTTTGGAAAAACCGACAAAAATAAACCGGCAGTCCTTACTCTGCTCCTGAATCTGAAAAAATACTCCCGGGAATATAATGGCCAAAGACCCTTCTTTCAAGTCATAACATGTCAAATGGATTTTCACCCGGCAGCTTCCCCTCAGACAGAGCAGAAAAACACACCCCGGAAAAGGCGCTGAATTCTGGAACAAGCGGTAAAAACCACCCGTCATGTCTATACCAGCCACCATATCCTGGCCTTCCGGCAATAAATCAAGCCTGTCAAATCGCTTCATTCCTTAATTTCTTCTATAGGTGTCACATCTTGTATGTTCTTGTTCTTTTTACGGAAACGCAACAAACGGACCATATCCATCAATGCATATACAATGGAAGAAATTCCCAACACAATAAAAGGTATCTCAGCCGTAGCAAACGGATTGAACAAGACCGTAATTCCCGCTGCCAAAATCAATACGGGCACTACATACACCCCAAATGGAACCGGCATAAATGAACGAGCTGCAATCAGATTAGCCAGCTGACTGATACCACCCAAAACCAACAGAATGCCTAACACATACATCAGCACCCCGATAAAGAAAGAAGGCATGATAATCAGCCATACACCGAAAAGTGTACTGCCTAACGCAACTATAGGAAACCCCGGACGAGGAGCATCTACCTTACTCTTGTTCAACAAGGCCAGATAAGAAAACAATCCAACCAGTCCGGGAATAAGGAACAACACCCCGATAGTAATTACCAGGTAACTCACTGCTACATCTGGCCATGTGACCAATAATATACCGATAACTAATGCACAGAGCGAACTGACTAATGCATAATTCAAAGATTTCATACTTCGTCCATTTTTAAATTCACTATCCAAAGGTAATGAAAAACTATCAATAAACAAATCATTCGCCCAAAAGGATAAAAAGCTATCACTTATCCGGCATAGCTGTGCATTCCTCCGAGTACATAGTTTACGCCGAAATAGGTCATCAGTATGGCAGAGAACGAAACGATTAAAAACCAATGAAAAAAGTACGGATTTCTGAAACGAGGGATACTTTGCACATGAAAAGCCATTCCATAAAGCATGAAAGTAATCAGAGCCCAGACTTCTTTCGGATCCCAAGCCCAATAGCTCCCCCAGGACACGTTGGCCCATACCGCACCGATAAAAATTCCAATTCCCAAGCACAACACTGCCGGATAAAGCAAGACCCGACAAAATAAAGTCAACCGTTGCCGCTGCCATGTATGCCGCCGAATACTCAGTGCCAGGATACTACACAGACACATCAAAGCAAATAAGGCATACGCCACCATAATCAATGAGACATGCAAACTCAGCCAGGGTGACAGCAATACCGGCATCAACGGGGTTATCTGCGGATTCATCTCGCTCAGATAAGCCACCAGCAAGTAAAACCGGAAAGCAATAAACCGGCTGGAAGTAAAAATGAGAAGCGCCGCTGCCAGATACAAGTACACAATAACAGAAATCCCGCTAAAAAAGCATCGTTTCATGTCCGTTTCCCAAAGGGATCCGCCCTCCAATATACCAACGAAGCAAATAAGAAGTCCAATGAAACAGACAGGCCACCCATACAGCCCACACCCATATCCGTCGCCACCTACTCCTCCAGTTTCTTGCCTTATCGCCTTCTTGCATCACACAGGAATAGACCCACCAGCCCAAAGGCAGCAAGCCTAAAGAAAGATTAGCCATAAACAAAATTTTAGTGAACGGTACCGCATGATAGAAAATCTCTGCACGTATTCTTAACGGCGATAACGGAGTGACACTTCCATCCTCCGGCAAAGGACGGATAAAAGTACCTTTCTGAAGCATCAGTACCATACCGACCTTCTCATCCAGTTCCAACACTTCTTTTTCCAACTTTTTTGCCCGATGGTTCTCCAACCAGCCTTTCTCATGCGTATTTCGCACTTCGTCCTGTAGTCTCTGTAACAATCCCTCCAACCGATAAGTCTTTCCATCGAACAAATCTACGAGTGCGGCATACTCCGACTTCAATCCTAATTCCTGCCTCAACCGTTTACTTTTCACCCGAAACCATTAGTGTCCAATAAAAATGGACGAGTTAAAAATTTAATCAAACAGTCCTTCAAAAAGGGGACAATCGAGTTCTTTGATATCATTGAAATTAGTCTTATCGAACAGGTCACGTAAATGAGTTTTGTCCGTTAGCGAAATACTCAGAATCTGTAGAACTTCATAAGTTGAGCGTTTCAATTGCATATCGTGTTGGACAATAGCTACGAGACAGTAAGTAATGATTGCCACACTAATCTGAATGCGGACAGCATTTTCCGTTGTGCCCCAGAATCTCTTTATTTTATGTAACTGTATTACCATGAAAAGCATCGTCCATAGAAGTAAGGCCCAATCTTCCCCATTGCTTCACTTCAGTAATTGTATGGAATCTCAGGTAGATAGAATTAAGTGATTGAATCTTTCCAGAAATTCTCACATCAAAGGATGTCGGATCTGATGCTGAATATTTATGTGTAATTCCCTCATATGCACTTCTTTTAATGTATTCTATATCACCATCCCCCAAATCAACATAACAATCCAAATCACCATCAAGAGGTAAATATGCAGTAAAATCATTACTATAATTAGCACGTGTCACTACTATCATGGCATTAGCATCTTCATCAGAGATACCAGACTGAACCACAGATATCTTTCCAAGAAGAATATTTCCATCTATACTATAAATAGAAATTTCAGCATTTCTGTTTTCAGGAGAAGAAACAGCATCAGCTACTACTGTTAATTTATAAGAAGTCATATCTTCAGATTTTACTATAGTAGCGTTAAGTACATGACAAAAATTTGAATACATCGAATTTGGGTGTGTATGTCGGTCGGAAAAGCACGTTTGAGATTTCCTCAAGACCATACTTGACCAATGACTTAGCCCTTCTCCCATGCTTCAGAATTTTTATCGGTTTAACGTATATATCTTTATGTTCACCAACGAGATACGCCCATACAAGAGCTATGCAGACCATCGCAAACAGACGTGCGATACGCACTCTGTCACGCAGGTGAGTGTCCTCGATGTTGAAGCCCGAAGATTTCATGGCACGGAATGCCGTTTCAATCTCCCAGCGTTTTTTATAGGTCGCTACTCCATCTTCAGGTCGGTTGAAACAGATCAGAATCTGAAGTTCGGGTATCCCGTCAGAGTTTTTGATTCGACTTCCGACAAGATAGACATACTGCCCTTTATGCAAAAAGAGCTTGTAGTAGAATTTCTCCTGTCCGACTTTAAGGGAATTGAAGAGCCACCACGCTCTGATTCTTTCTCCTGTGGAGGGCTTGACCACCCAAATATCCTGCCGAATACGGATATAGTATCGAATCCTGTTGTCGTTAAGCCATCCAATCCACTCCTTGCCGATGAACTCGCGGTCGGCCACAAGGCAGTCGATACAGTCATGTCCAAAAAGTCGGATGAACTGCTCCATGATATCCTTGCGTTCTTCCCAATTGGAATTGCCCCGTTTGTTCAAAAGACTGAACAGCAATGGAAAGGCAACACCTTTGTAGGTAATGCCGAGGGTGAGTATATTGATGTTGAAATCTCCAAACTTCCAGTTGGTGCAGTCCATACTCAAAACCAAACCATTCTTAACAGGAAGCAACGAGAAGATCATCATTGCCACCAGGTCGAGGTTCAAGGCATAGTTGGCGATGAATCGCTGAATGCGGCGCAGATTGGAATCACGCTCAACCGACGTAGGCATTGCCGAAGCCAGTTTGTGAAGCTCACAGTCTGCACCACACAAAGTGCATGCAGCATATAAGCCATAAGCTTAATGCGGGCCAGATTCATCGATTTTCCAAAATACTCTTGCATAATCGGGAGGATTTGGTTAACTTTGGCCAAGTCCTTGAAATCAGTAGTCTTCATAGAGAAAGCGGCTAACATTTCTTTAAAGTTACTGATTTTCAGGGACTTTTTCAAATGCAATCTATTGATAATTAAATGTTTAACAATAGAATTTTATTTTTTGTCATCTACTAAACATAGATTTATTCTCTTTTTATGTTATTTACAGGTGCAAAATTAGTATAAATTCATGAAATAGAATTTATATACGTGACTAATCAACAATAGATTCAACAGAGAAAACACTCTCACTGGTAGCACGTCTTCCATACGCTTGATTCTTAAATCAAGATCTGGGCGTGTAGAAAACAACTGGTTCAGTTGCAGGAAAACTGTCCGCCACTCTGTTCCTGCAGCATTTTCAAATTCTGTAATAAAAGCACCATAGCCCAAAGAATTATACGGATACGCGCTTCATAAGAAAAGTTTAGTTTATACAAAGATATAGAATTACACGTATCCATTTACTTAGAAATAATTGAGAAACAGAAAATTACCACAAACTCATTTACGGTAATATTGTGCCAATGAAAAAGCACGCCGAAGCGCTATGCGAGTGCAAACAAACGCACATACAGAACCGATAAAAAACAGGATTCCAGTAGAAACCATAATATTTCCCAGCCCTACAAGTGGAGATACCACACCGCCAAAAGCAAATCCCAATGCTCCCAGCAAAGCCGATGCCATACCCGCATTTGCCCGTTCACTATCCATCGCCAAAGTATTGGATGCGGTAAAGGTGAGTCCTAACATGGAAAGCAACGCCAAAAGCAGCACTTCATAAATCCAGAAACTACAACCGGCACACAATGCCACACACAGAAGGAAGGAAGCAATTACCATTCCGACACTCCCCCTATATAAAGCTTGTTCCGGATGGGCAAACCTGACAGCCGAAGTCGCAGAAATGACAATGGCTATGGCATTGGCTCCAAAGCAGATGCTGAACATCAAAGGCGAAAAGCCATAATGCTCCTGCATAATAAAAGGAGAGGAAGCGATATTGGCAAACAACACTCCCTGAGCAAAACCAAACTGAAGGATATAACATACATACCGACGGTTGTGAATGACGGTAAGAAAACTCTTATACACATCTGACCAACGTGCATTCTGGCGACGTACAGCCGGCAGGGACTCTGCAAAATGCAGACTTCCGAGCAACAACAATATACCTAATCCGAACAATACCCAGAAAATGCCGTGCCAGCCTACACTTTCGGCCATTCCTCCTCCAGCCACAGGAGCCGCCACCGGAGCTACTCCATTGATAGCGCCAATAATAGCCAGCATCTTTGCCAGTTCCCTGCCGGAATACTTATCGGCTGCGATGGAGCGTGAAATCACAATTCCCCCAGCACCCGCTATTCCCTGAACCACTCGCCAGCCCACAAACTGCATAATGGTCCGGGAATAGAGACATCCCAACGTAGCTAAAAGAAACAGACACATGGCCACAATCAAAGGAAGCCGGCGACCATACTTGTCACTCAGCGGCCCAAAGAACAATTGTCCGACAGCCAATCCTATCATGCTGGCCGTCAATCCTAACTGCACCTGTGAGGAAGTAGTATGGAAATAGTCAGTCATGGCAGGCAGAGTAGGCAGATACATATCAGTCACAAACGGACCAAATGCGGTTAATATACCTAAGAATACGAGAATAAATAATTGAGAATTGCTTCTTGTCATAATGTCCTTCTTTAAAACGCTGCAAAATTAGACATTATAACGAAGTTTTCACCTTCCTTTTACCGCACAAAACTTTTCAAAATCGGAACTAATTCATCTTTTTCTCGAAGAAAAACCGTATTTTTGTTTCATAAAATTATCTTTACATGGATATTTCCTTATTATCATCTCTCACCGCCATCCATTATGATGAAGGTAATCTGGCTTTTCTGAAAGCCTCCCTGCTTCATTTTGACTGTGGCATCCAACTGCAATGCACCAGCGGAGAAGGTATTCTCTCCACCGGCGCACAGCAATTTCACCTACACAAAATGTCAGAACTTATTTTCTGGGAAGGAAGTATCATGCAACTTATAGAGGCATCCGATGATTTTCACGTCCGCTTTCTGCTTTATCCCAAGAAGCTCTTTCTACAGGCTGCCATTTCACTCGATACCACGTATTTCAACTACATGAGAGAGTTTCCACAATACAACCACGAAGAAGAAAGCTGGAAAAACATCAGTCTATGGATGAACATGGGACAACTGCTTTTTACCCAGCCTCCTTCTGCATTCAGCGAACGGCTGGAACTGAATTTCCTGCAAGGTATGCTGATGTGGATTTTCAGTTCCATCCCCGACACGTACGTATCCGTGGCCGAATCGTACACCCGGAAGCAACTTTTGTTTCACAGGTTTATGCACCTGATTCACGAACATGCCGCACAAATGCATCAGGTATCGTTCTATGCCGGAAAGCTCTGCATCTCTCCGCGTTACCTGCACGAAATTACGGAAACCTACTCCAACGGAAAGACTCCGAAAGCGCTTATCGACGAACAGCTGACTGCCGAACTGAAAGTCCTGCTCAACAATCCGGCTTTATCCATTGCAGAAATAGCCTCCCTCTGTCAGTTTCCGGACTCTTCTTACCTGAGCCGTTTTTTCAAGAAAAATACCGGCATCTCTCCCAAAGAGTACCGCACGCAAAAACAGCCCTGAGTTATATCATCCCGCTGGTCATTTCATCACGGACTGCTGCCATCATACCTTCCACTTGTGCCAGGGCAAACATACGTCCGTAAAAAGAGTAACCGGGATTGTATCCTTCTTTCTCATCGCCCAGCATCGTACGTCCATGGTCTACTCGCATGGGCAGTCCGGAATTTTCTTTCTCAAAAATACGGATTAACTCCAGCAGATGCCCTCTTCCTGCCAGATGTGATGTCTCTCTGAAATCTCCTTCGGGCAATATTTCCGTACTGCGAAGATGGACAAAGTGGGTTCTCCGGGCAAAACGACGGGCCAGTTCACGGGTATCATTCTGACTTCCGGAGCTCAAGGAACCGGCACAGAAAGCCAGTCCGTTATGCGGATTGTCCACGGCATGTAGCAGCCAGTCAATGTCTTCTTCGCTGGTGACAATACGCGGAAGACCGAGCACCTGAAAAGGAGGATCATCCGGATGAATACACAGATTAACTTCATATTCATCGCACACCGGCATCACTGCTTTCAAGAATTCACACAGATTTTCTCTCAGCTTCTGGCGGTCTATTCCTTTATATAATGCAAGCAGTTCGCGGAACTTACGGACAGGGTATTGTTCTCCCTCCTGAATGTTACCGTCGATAAACCCTTGAGTTTTAACAATAATCGTATCTATCAGTTCGGCTTTTTCCTCAGGAGTAATATGGCAGTCCAGTTCTTCCACCTTCTGCAATTCTTCCGGTGAATAATCACGCTCCGCTCCTTCACGCTGCAAAATCTTCAAGTCGAAATAGGCAAAACGTATCCGGTTAAAGTAAAGCGAAGAACTTCCGTCGGGCAAGGCATAATGCAAATCTGTACGTATCCAGTCGATGACCGGCATAAAGTTGTAGCACACCGTCTTCACTCCGCATTTCCCCAAATTAGCCAGACTGATTTTGTAATTCTCTATCAAGGCATCACGCTCAGGGCCACCGTATTTGATAGCCTCGCACACCGGAAGACTTTCTACAGCCGACCACCTCATGCCGTACGATTCAATATAGTTTTTCAAGTCATTAATCGCCTCTGTGGTCCAAACCTCTCCGTTGGGCACCTCGTGAAGCGCTGTCACAATGCCTTCCACCCCAATCTGCCGAAGCATGGAAAGCGTGATGCGGTCTTTCTTACCAAACCATCTCCAAGTCTTTTCCATCGTTACCGTTCCCTTAAATTATACTCCACTGAATGAACTGAATCCTCCGTCGATGGGCAAAGTAACTCCCGTAATGAAGCTGGCCGCCTCACTGCACAGGAACTGTACGGCTCCATTCAGTTCCGAGATGTCACCAAAACGCCTCATCGGAGTCTTGGCTATGACTTTCCGGCTGCGTTCCGTCAGCGAACCGTCAGGATTTATCAGCACGCCACGATTCTGGTTGCCGATAAAGAAACCAGGAGCAATGGCATTCACTCGAATTTTCTCACTGAACTTCAAGGCCATTTCCTGAGCCATCCAGCGGGTGAAATTCTCTACTGCACTCTTGGCCATGGAGTAGCCCGGCACACGGGTAATAGCTTCATAAGATGCCATGGAAGACACATTGATAATGCTACCGCTTTTCTGTGCGGCCATAACTTCCCCGAACACCAGGCAAGGATATACCGTACCGTTCAGGTTCAGGTCTACCACCTTGTTCAAGTCTTCCACCTTCATATCGAACACGTGCTGCGTTTCGGTCAGCGTACCTCCCGGGATATTTCCTCCCGCTGCATTGACCAGGATATCTACCCTTCCCCACTGGGCCAGCACTTTTTCTTTCACCTCCCGCAAACTGTCCATGTCGAGCACATTGCAGGTAAAACCGCAAACTTCTCCCCCGGTCGTTCTAAGTCTTTCCAACGCTTTTTCCACCCGGTCAGAATGTGCTCCAATCACTACAACTTTGGCTCCCCCTTCAACAGGCCTTCAGATATGTTACTTCCCAATACCCCGGAACCGCCTGTAACTACAGCCACTTTTCCGGATACATCAAACAAACTGTTCATATTATGTCCATTTTTATCTGCCCCAAAGTTAGAGGAGAAATAAACATGAACATTTGCCAATTTTTGCAGGTTATTTGCGTAACTTTGCAGTATCTTACTTTTTCCTTTTCCTAACATGAGAAAGATACTCAATGAACAACTGGATATTACGGATGCCCACCCGCTAAAGGCCCGGTTCTACGATTACAAGAACTTCACTTATCCCTGGCATTTCCATAGTGAGTTTGAAGTGATTTACATCGAAAAGGGATATGGCCTGGGAATGGCAGGCGACGGCATGACCGATTTCTCCGACCAGCAACTGTTTCTTTTAGGTTCCAACCTTCCTCATTACCTGGAAAACGCACCGGAATATGACTTGAAGGAAGAATTAAGAGTGAACGGGGTTATCATCCAGTTTGAAAAGGATTTCATGCAATATGCTTTCTCGCACTACAGCCAGTTTCAAGGTATCAATCGCCTGTTGGAAGAGGCACAAAGAGGACTGCTGTTTTCACTATCCAATTGCACGGATGATATTCCGCAGATAATAAAGCGCATCCCACAAAAAGAAGGGGTGGGACAAATAGTGGAGTTCCTGCAACTGCTGGATACACTGACGCATCTTACTCCAGAAAAAGTCATCTCCTCTCCTGCCTACGATCCAATTCCAGCGCGGTTTAACGGACGAAAGATTGAAAAGGTCATGGCCTTCCTCAACAAGCATTACACCCAGCCAATCTGCCTGGAGGATGTAGCCTCATACGCTGCCATGAACCCAACTGCCTTCTGCCGTTTTTTCAAGGAAAACACCGGAAAAACATTCAGACACCATATCACGGACATGCGAATTGGCTATGCCTGCAAACTATTATTAAACGGGAAATGGAATATTTCAGAAATCAGTCTGGAATGCGGCTTTGAATCAGTCGCACACTTTAACCGGTGCTTTAAAAAGCATATGGGGATGACACCGACTTCTTACCGAAAGAAAATTCAATAATAGGCATATTATCAGCACATTACAATTTTCGCTTCATAAAGTAATAATTGCCACCTCAAAACGCAAGTACGTTTCCTCTCAAACGCAAGTACGTTTTGATTAAAACGCAAGTGCATTTTAGATTAAACGCAAGTGCGTTTGAAGTGAAACGTACTTGTGTTTCAAACAAGGCATAAAGACAATATGAACTCAAACGCTTAACGCTTTTCAAGCAAAACGTGCTTATTGAAAACGAAATATAAAAAGAGTCACCATCAGAGGTAATTAATATAAAATACACCTAAAATTACAGCAAATCCCCATCTTTTCACATAAACATCTGTGATTCTTAGGAAATATGAGTAATTTTGCATAGAATAATTTATCATATGAGTACACAGAAAATATTACCAGGATTATTCGGGCAAAAACACTCAAACCGCGATTACACAAAAGAAAAAACATGGGGAAAGAATCAATTCAATAGTTCCTTCCCAGCATCTCTTATTGCATATATGTCATCAAAAGATATTTTACCGATATATATATGTTTAGATAAAAAACAGAATATAATTCATAAAACTATTAGCGGTACACAACTATTTGGTATCAATCCACTTTCAGATGACCTATATTATGGATTTGAATCCAACTATTTCCCTTACAACAAATTTTATACTGGAAAAAGTGAGCGGATAGATTTAGTCTTAAGTAATCGCCACACTAATACTCCCTTACGAGGATTTGAAGTAAAACTAACAGCTTTGCCAGATAATACCACAAAAGATTTATCTGAAGATAAATATAGTTGCGAAATCGTTGTACGTCCGCCTACAATTTGTTTTGTTGCTTGTAGTATTTGTAACCATTATTCCACCGAAAAGGGAAAACAAAAGTTAAGAACTTTATTGAATGGAGTCCCATATATTACACATTGGGAGATGATAGAAGAAGTTGCCCCTCATTATCTCAGTATTCGTGATGCCGTAATCCGTGTAATGGCAGATATGACCAATTTCCAATCACCTTTAATAATTCAACCAGTATGGAAGACTAATGGTAAGAATATGCGTCTTACGGATGACTGCCTCGACGCATTTATATGGTCAGATATAGCAGTTATTAAAATGTGTATAGACACGACATTTACAGAAATGGATATCAACCGTTTTCAACGAACTATCATTTGGATATACAAAATGTTATTTGATTATGTCACTTATGGCCAGTTTGACTATATCACTATTATCAAGAACCAATCATACGGGGCGGCCAACGATAAAGCTTTCTCTATGCCAGGAACTCGTTCATATGATTTCCTAAAATGTACAGAACTATCTCATCCTCGCATAAGTAAAAATGAAATTAAAAACATCATACTTGGAGGAGGACAGAATTTTCTTAGTCCTGAAAGACGCTTTGATGCCATGATTGTAAATACACCAGATTTATTTGAAGAGACACAGTTATGAAAATAGTTGATTTATTTTGTGGATGTGGTGGTTTAAGCCTCGGCTTTCAAAATGCAGGTTTTGAAATAGTTGCCGCCTATGACAAGTGGCCCATTGCATTAAACGTATACCGTAACAACTTTAATCACCATGTTGAAGAATTAGATTTAAGCAAAGTTACAGAGGCTGTAAACACAATATCCGCTTATCAACCCGATATGATAATTGGAGGACCACCATGCCAAGACTTTTCATCAGCAGGAAAAAGAAATGAAAATAATGGGCGAGGGGATTTAACCATCAATTTCGCTGAAATTGTTTGCAACATAAAACCAACCTGGTTTGTAATGGAAAACGTATCACGCATTATAAAAACCAATAAACTTATAGAAGCTAAGCAGATTTTCAAACAAGCAGGCTATGGCCTGACACAACAAATACTTGATGCCAGTTTTTGTGGGGTACCACAAAAACGTAAACGTTTCTTTCTCATTGGTAAACAAAACGAGCAAGATGGATTTCTAGATTCATTTATCATTGCAAATCTGGCAAAAAAACCTATGACTGTAAGAGACTATTTGGGGAACGCTTTAGGCATTGAGTATTACTATCGGCACCCAAGAAGTTATGTCCGTCGTGGTATTTTCAGTATTGATGAACCAAGTCCTACAATACGTGGTGTCAACAGACCTATGCCTAAAGGATATAAAATCCATAACAATGACCCTGTAAAAACAAAAGACGGTATACGTCCTCTAACTTCAATTGAACGTAGTTATATACAAACATTCCCCAACAGTTTCCGCTTTTCAGGAAGCAAGACAGATATTGAACAAATGATAGGAAATGCTGTGCCCGTAAATCTAGCTGCATTTGTAGCTGAATCTATTAAAAGATTTATAAACAATCCTACTTTTTATCATCAACAGACATTAAAATTTGCAGACTGGAATACAACAGAAACTACATCTTTATCACCTATGAACATGTAATTTATTTCTCAAAGATTAATTGATTTACAATTATTTTCATTAGTTATAGAATAATTTTGTAACCCTTTATTATCTGAATACATCCAATTAAGCAGCAATACCCGAGGCTTACCATCTCAATATTTTAAAACAACTTAAATTAGTTAGTATAACACGGACAACGATAGCATGAATGAAATTATTATTAAAGTGGATATTATATGGTCTAAAAAGAACCATAATACAATAACACTAAAAAATGGAATGATTCGCATTTTCAAAAGTCAAATATACGTTTCTGGAGAAATTACTACTGCTGAATTCCTATCTTTTTCGTCAGCATATCCGGCATCTATAGATTTATATGCCGATATGAAAAAAAGTATTCGATATTCCAATGCAAAAATTGATGAACAACATATAAACATCAAAACATCTAAATCTAATATACTAACATGGCATTACACTACTAATTCAAAAGGAAAAATAACTATGTCATGGATACTATCAGAATTATCATATTCATATAAATCTCAACAAAAAGATGATTTTGTCATTCTTAATTTACCATTTGACATACTAATTCCCCAAATAACAGAACCAAAGGAATCTCTAAAAAGAAAAACCATAATAAAAAACGGCTCTCAATATGAATTTTATAAGAAACCAAATATAAACCTCTCAGCAATAAAAGTACACTCTAAAAATAAACATACCATAGATGAAATACTTATACATTTATCCTTCTATTTTAATATTAATATAAATGTATCAATGAAATCAACATATGAAAACAATAAAATTAATGTTTTTATTCGTACCATCAATCCTGCAACAATAAATTATACAAACTTCCATTCAGAGTTAATTTATATAGATATTGACAATAATAATAGTTTTGATTTTTTTTTTCAAAATAGTTCTTGGCAATCCAAAGATAATATACAAAAAGCAAAATTAGAACAAGCAATTTATACTTTCACAAGATGCACTTATTGCGATAATACCATGCAGTTTATTCTCTTATATTCAATTTTAGACAGCTATGCAGGTAACTCGCGTGGAATTTCTCCATATAAAACTATGGCAACTAACATGCACAATTATTATAATATTGACATTAACAAGATTGGGAAAGAAAATGATTCATTGCTCCAAAAAATGCAACTATATTTAAAGCGTGATAATGGGAAAGACGCAAATGTTACAAATTTTTGCCTTTTAAGAAATTATATACTACATTTTATGTCAAAACCAATAATTGATGAATATTTAGAAAGAAGTGAACTTGTTTCTAAATTACGGTTTGCCGTTTGTATCATCATATTACACGAATTAGGCTTCCACAACCTTAGCTTTAAAAAAGATTGGAAGCATTTATCAATATTAAAGGATTCTTAAAATTCATGCCTAAACAACGAGTCCCTCAGATTTTTACATTGATCCGTTTTTACGTTGACCCCCTAATACTCATACCGAGCATACAACACGAAAAAAGCGACTATCTTTTTCAAGATAATCGCTTTTTTCTGAGTGATCCGCCTGGGGCTCGAACCCAGGACCCCAACATTAAAAGTGTTGTGCTCTACCTGCTGAGCTAGCGAATCAATCCTTTGTCGCATCGGTCATTTCCCGATTGCGAGTGCAAAGGTAGTAACTTATTTTAAACCTGCAAAACATTTGAGAACTTTTTTTCTCAAAATCCTGTTTTTTCTCTAAAAAAGGGTGATTTCAGGCATTTTTACGCTCCAGTTCCTGCAAATTCTCCATTTTTTTCGTCTCCAGGAACTCATAAATACCACACAAATGTTCTTTCACACGCTGGTTTCCGAACTCATATACTTTCGTCACAAGCCCGTCCAGGAAGTCACGGTCGTGAGATACGACAATCAGCGTACCGTCGAAATCTACCAGCGCCTGCTTCAGAATGTCCTTCGTTTTCATGTCCAGGTGATTGGTCGGCTCGTCCAAAATCAACAGGTTGACCGGCTCCAGCAAAAGCTTTATCATCGCCAGACGGGTACGTTCTCCCCCCGACAACACTTTTACCTTTTTCATGGAAGCCTCCGGACTACCGAACATGAATGCTCCCAGCAGGTCTCTGATTTTATTACGGATTTCACCTTTGGCCACATCGTCAATGGTCTGAAACACCGTCAGATTTTCATCCAGCAAGGATGCCTGGTTCTGTGCAAAGTATCCGATTTGTACGTTATGTCCCAGCGTCAGCGTACCTTCATGGTCTATTTCATTCATGATGCATTTCACCAAAGTAGACTTTCCTTCTCCGTTCTTTCCGACGAATGCCACCTTATCTCCTCTCTCAATGGTCAGATTGGCATTTTTGAAGACTACATGATCGCCGTATGTTTTACCGACTCCTTCCATGGTAACCGGATAGTTTCCACTACGCGGAGAGGGAGGAAACTTCAAACGCAAGGCCGAGGTATCTTCTTCGTCCACCTCTATCAGCTCCAGTTTCTCCAACATTTTTACACGGCTCTGTACCTGAAGCGTCTTGCTGTATGTTCCCTTGAAGCGTTCGATAAAGTCCTTGGTTTCCTGAATCATTTTCTGCTGTTCCTCATACTGCTTCATCTGTTGCTCACGGCGTTCCTTCCGCAATACAAGATACTGAGAATAGTTCACCTTATAATCATAGATACGCCCCATCGTCACTTCGATGGTACGTGTGGTAATATTATCGACAAACTTACGGTCATGACTGATGACTACCACTGCCTTGGCGCTGTTAATCAGAAAATCTTCCAGCCACTGGATAGATTCGATGTCCAGGTGGTTGGTAGGCTCGTCCAGCAAAAGAACGTCCGGATTCTGTAGCAACAGCTTGGCCAGCTCGATACGCATGCGCCATCCTCCGCTGAAATCACTGGTCGGACGGTTAAAGTCTTCCCGCAAGAATCCCAATCCCAGCAAGGCCTTCTCCACATCTTCTTCAAAATGCGTCATGTCGATGGCATAGAACTTCTCGCTCATGGCTGCCACTTTCTCGATTAAAGCCATATAGGAGTCACTCTCATAATCCGTACGAGTAGCCAGTTCGTTATTCATCCGCTCTATCTCTTCTTCCATTTCTTTCAAATGGGCAAAGGCTTGAGAGGCTTCTTCAAACACCGTACGACCATCCTCCGTCATCAGGTGCTGAGGCAGATAAGCAATCACACAGTCCTTCGGTGCTGTCACCTTTCCACGGGTGGGCTGCCGAACGCCTGCCAAAATTTTAAGAAGCGTCGATTTTCCGGCTCCATTTTTACCCATCAGGGCAATACGGTCTTTCTCATTAATCTGAAAGTTCAGGTCACTGAACAAGGTGGTCCCTCCGAATTCTACGGTCAGTCCATCTATACTAATCATATTTGGTACGTTTTAAAATTTTTGATTTTGGAAAATGCAAAATTACAAAATTCTGCCGATTCTTACTCATTCAATGCGCCACAGTGCGAGCAAATGCCTTTCGATCTCATTTTTGCGCCACAAGAACCACAGGCGTATGGATAACCGTGCGATTTCCGGAGCTGACGAATACACCACAAAGTATATCCGATAAAGCCCACATAAGCGAGGTACACCCATAAATAAGTAAAGAAGATATAAAGAAATATGCAATAGGAAGCCAGTCCCAGCAGATAGAAGAAGGCTACTTCAAAAGAGGTTTGATGAAACAAATCATCCAGCAAAGCGACTCCTAACAGCAAAATGAAGAATACACTGAGCACAAACAGTCCTAACACAAAAGGCAGGTCGAACGGATTCAGGGACGGATCATAATAATACCGTTCCCAGGTTTCCGGCACAAAATGCTGCATGCTGTTATAAAGTGTGGCAGCTGCCACAAGCAACCATGACAACGTAATAGGGAACACACTGTCAATGTCATTCAGCCAAATGAGTTTTATCTGCTTGCGTCGTACGGCACGGTACACAAAGCAAAGAAAGAACACTGCCAATACCAGAAAGAACGGTAAAGTGTGTGAATTGCTGAACAAATGGATGCAGCGTGAAATCGGATCTACAGGGACAATGTGCGTCAAAAGCTGATGTTCCGGAATCCAACCTATGGTTTCCTGGTCGCGTGCCACCTTCACCCACACTGAATCATCCTGCATTTCCGTGCGCAGCGATATTTCTGCTACCACCAGTTCATCTCCTTCCCTTACCGGAATAGAGTCGAGCAACGGAAGCAGACGCAACCAGAGTGTATCTGCTGTCACACGAAAATTGCTGTTCAGTGCATACGGGCGTTCTTTCTGTACCGACACGGCAACCGAGTCTTCTGAACCATTCTTTACAGCCGAAGACAAGGTGGTGCGGTAATGACAGGCCGTCATACACAGCAACAGAAAGAGTATGCCCAGAAAATATTGTAAGTGCTTCATGAAGATGCCCGATTATCCAATGAGACTTTCATCTGACAAACCTTACAGTCAAAGTCAAGACGGAAACGTCGTCCGTCCGTACTTACCAGGTAATACGGCTCACGATAAGGCGACTTCACCTTATGATGCACCGGACACCATCCCATGCTATAACGCAGGCAATGCTTGCAGAACATCAACACCGCATCGCCCTGTGCTTCCTTTTCAAAAGCCGGTTCCACGCGCTTCACTCCATGGTCATGGTAGAAAGCCTGCGCCTTGCCGTTCATCACATTTCCTAAATAAGTCAGTTCGCCTGCCGGAAAAGCATGAACTGTTTTCGGGAAACGAACTCTTTCCTGTGGATAGTTGATGCGACGAGCCTCCAGCAGTTTCTCTACTGCCGTACGACGTAAATCCGCCAGCACTGACGAAGGAATAAACCAGTCGCCCGATAAAGAAATATCCAAGCGTTCCAGTTCAAAAGGCGTATTTCCCAACTTGCCCAACTGATTTCTCAGGTTTTCAGCCTGGGGTGTACGCGCTGGTGCTTTGTCGTACGGCAATGTCACGCTGATGCTATTATCGTCCTCATCGGCCAAAGTCAGTGTAAATCCGAAATTGTTTTCTTCCAATGCCATGGCCACGGCTATCTTCCGCTCTGCCGATTTTTTCTGCATCACCCGCTCAAACTCCTGGTCAAAGTTACGGTAAAGCTTGGTCTTCGGTCGAAGGCGTGGCATTTCCTGCGGATAAAGTTTATTGTTTTCTACGCGATTTATCCGGAATCCATGCAGTTTTCCCGCCTCATCCAGATAACAAAGTCCGTCACCGTTACTAAAAGGTTTGACACCTGCCACGGTAAAATAGTTGCCGCGTACTTCCTTCACCACTCCCATTTCTTCACCTAACGACTTCGGCGTATGAAAGGAGAAAATATCCGGTGTACGTCCGTGCAGGAAATAATCGGTAAAGCCCCTGCTGAAACTCTTGTCCAATTGCGGACGAAAGGCCAGGCGGACCGTACCGGAAGAAGCACGTATATATTCTTTGCGGCGTTTGAATATCGCATCCAATTTCTGGCGATAGTAAGCCGTCACATTCTTTACATAAGCCATATCCTTCAACCGTCCTTCTATTTTCAGTGAAGAAGCACCGGCATCCAGCAAGGCTTCCAGGTTCTCGCTCTGGTTCATATCTTTCAAGGACAATAGATGTTTGCCACGGGCAATCGTTTTCCCGTCGGCATCTACCATATCAAAACTCAGGCGACAGAACTGTGCACACTCTCCCCGGTTGGCACTACGACCAAAGCAAGCCTGGCTGACATAACATTGTCCGCTATAGCTTACGCACAAGGCTCCGTGTACAAACACTTCCAGCGGTGTTTCCGGACAGGCTGCATGAATCTTTGCAATTTCATCCAGCGTCAGTTCACGGGCCAACACCACCTGACGGAAACCTGCCTCAGCCAGGAATTTTACTTTTTGCGGAGTGCGGTTGTCCATCTGCGTACTGGCATGCAAAGGAATCGAAGGAAGATTCAGACGGGTAATCCCCATATCCTGCACAATCAAGGCATCCACCCCAATCCGGTACAAATCCCAAATCATTTTCTCCGTTTCTGCCAGTTCCTCATCTTTCAAAATTGTATTGACAGTCACGTAAATACGCACCCGATATAAATGTGCATAACGCACCAGGGCTTCAATGTCTTCCAGAGAATTTCCGGCAGCTGCACGCGCACCAAAACGAGGTGCACCAATATACACCGCATCGGCACCATGATTAATGGCCTCCATTCCACACTCCAAGTTCTTTGCCGGAGCAAGCAGTTCGATAGGACGTTGTCTGAGCATTATTTTATCTGATTGATGTCGTAAGGAGTTTCCTGATATACATAATAGTTCAACCAATTGGAGAACAAGAGGTTGGCCACACTTCGCCAGCGTACCAGCGGTCCTTTCTCCGGATTGTCCCCACGATAATAGTTTTGAGGCATTTCAATAGGAAGTCCTTTATCCAGGTCACGGCGATACTCCGTGTCCAAAGTATAAGGAGAATATTCGGAATGTCCGGTCACGAAAAACTCACGTCCGCCGCGAGCCATCACAATGTGTACACCTGAGTTGGCCGATTCCGAAATCACCTGCAAGCCTTCACATTTCTCGATGTCTTCCCGACGAACTTCCGTATGACGGCTGTGCGGTACATAAAACACATCATCAAACCCACGGAAAATAGGTAAATGCTGGAATCCGTCGCAGATATGATGTTCAAAAATTCCGAACATTTTCTTTTCCAGCGGATATTTCGGAATGCCATAATGATAATACAATCCCGCCTGTGCCGCCCAGCAGATATAAAAAGTAGAAGTCACATGCGTACGGGTCCATTCGAAAATCTCCGTGATTTCATCCCAATAATTTACATCCTCAAAATCGAGATGTTCTACCGGTGCACCCGTAATAATCATTCCGTCGAACTTCTCATTCTTCATCAGTTCAAAGTCACGGTAGAAAGCTTTCATGTGTTCCACCGGTGTATTTTTTGACATATGACTTTTCAGCTTCATCAGGCTCACCTCTATCTGAAGAGGAGAGTTCGAAAGCAAACGAATCAAATCGGTTTCTGTAGTAATCTTGATGGGCATCAGGTTCAGCACCACAATTTTCAGCGGACGAATATCCTGTGAGCTGGCACGAGAATTATCGATAACGAAAATATTCTCCTCCTTCAGCAAATCAATTGCGGGCAGTTTATCGGGTAAATTTAATGGCATAGCGCTGTGTTTCTGTTTTAATTTTTATCGACCGACAAAGTTAATAATTCAGAACGGATTAAGAGAAACAGGGACCTGTCTTTTTTACATCTTATCATTATTTAGCTTCTCTCTTCTCCTCCTGCCACTTTTCGGAGAAAATCCGCAAAAGCCAATGCCGATTTCTTACGGTAATCTCCCTGTGCCCAGAACAAAAAACCTTGTGAAGTCAGCTTGTCGGCACACAATATCGGAATTTGTACAAGGTTCTCTTCTCCACGTACAGCCGCCTGCGTCAATATAGTTCCCCAATATCCTTCACGCAAGGTATGAATGATGGTATGCATGTCGTTCATCTCCACGCCTACCGTCAACTCCAACTGATGCTTCCGGCACAGGTCGTCTACTCTTTTTCGGGTGGCAAATCCTTTTCCCGGCAGAATCAGGGGAGTTTCAGAAAGCCGCTTCAAGGTGATGGACGACAATTCGGCCAACGGATGGGAACAATGCACAATAAAGCGGAGCATGGAAGAGAACAAAGGCATGGTTTCCAGATGCTCTGACACGCCTTCCGGTTTAAAGGACAACACAAAATCCAACTGATTTGCCTCTAATCTGTCCAACAACTCTTCGGAAGTGCCAAAACTGACATTGACCTTTATTTTGGGATAAGTCTTGGAAAATAATCCCAACGCTGCAATCAATAACGGACTCATGCTGTAAGTCACTCCTACATGAAGCACTCCCGTTTCAATACCTTTCAGGTCGCGAATAATCTGTTTCCCGTTTTCTGCATCGCGTATTGCCCTGACAGCATAAGGCAGAAAAGCCAACCCGGCCTCCGTAGGTACAACCCGCTTGCCAATGCGGTCGAACAGCAGCACATCCAACTCATCTTCCAGCTGTTTGATTTGCTGTGAAAGGGTACTTTGAGAGATGTGCAACACACGCGCAGCCTCTGAAAAGTTCTGTAGTTCGCAGGCCTCCTTAAAGTATTTCAATTGACGCAGTTCCATGTCCTTATCGTTTTTATCTATGGATATTATTAAAAAAAATGAGTTTTGCAAATATAAATAAATATTCTCAGCCCGCTTATCTTTGTTAAAAAAGAAACGCTATATGAAAAAAAAATCATCAGTTTAATGTGTGCCTGGCTGGCAATAACTGTCTCGGCACAAACTGCAAAAACAATGAACAAAAATTGCCCAAGAACCATGTTGTTGCCAATAAGATGAAAGCCACTGTCTTATATTACAGCCACAAAGGAAAGACTGCCTTTTTCGCACGAGAGATAGCCATGTATCTCTGGTCAAAAGGGTTGAACGTCAGCCTGAGTGCCATTTCTGATTTTAACACCCAAAAGCTGAACGAGACGGACTTCCTTATCTCCGGATGCTGGACGTGAGGCTGGTTCGTCGTCGGACAGCACCCTCACAAGAAATGGAGTGCATGCAGCCTGCAGATGGCAGGACGCATATCTCCACATCGCACCCTTCTTTTTACCACGTATAAATTCAGGACAGGCAGTATGTACCGGAAAATGAAGAGCACTGCATCAGGTAACCATCACCATGAGCGACCGAGGTATTCCGGCCTCTTACCGCCACATGCACGGCTACGGAAGCCATACATTCTCACTTATCAACGCAGAAGGAAAACGCACTTGGGTGAAATTCCACCTGCATACGCAGCAGGGCATCAAGAACCTGACCGATACAGAAGCCATCATTGCCAAAGACCGTGAAAGCCACCAGCGCGATTTGTATGAAAGCATTGAGAAGGGCGACTTCCCCAAATGGACCATGTACATTCAGGTAATGACGGAAGAACAGGCCAAGAACTGTCCGTTCAATCCGTTCGACCTGACCAAAGTATGGTCGCAGAAAGAATATCCGTTGATTGAAGTGGGCGTGATGGAACTGAACCGCAATCCGGAAAACTACTTTGCAGATGTAGAGCAGGCAGCGTTCAATCCGGCCAATGTGGTGCCGGGTATCAGTTTCTCGCCCGACCGTATGCTGCAAGGACGTCTGTTCTCTTACGGAGATACACAGCGCTACCGACTGGGAGTGAACCATCACCAGATTCCGGTCAACCGCAGCCGGTGTCCTTTCCTGAACATGTATCATCGGGACGGACAGATGCGCGTAGACGGAAACCACGGGTCTACGTTAGGATATGAGCCCAACAGCTACGGAGAATGGCAGCACCAGACGGAATACAAGGAGCCGCCGTTGGAACTCGATGGAGCCGCTTACCAATGGGACTACCGGGAAGATGATTCGGATTACTATTCTCAGCCGGGCGACTTGTTCCGACTGATGACTCCCACCCAGCAGCAGGTGCTCTTCGAAAATACGGCAAGAGCCATGGGAGATATCCCGGAAGAAATCAAGCTTCGCCATATACGAAACTGTATGAAAGCGGATGAAAATTATGGAAAGGGAGTGGCAAAATCCCTGAATATTCCATTAGAAAAGATTTGAATGACAAACTGACTTGACTAAAAAATCGTCCCCGGTAATTTATCGCTAATTACCGGGGACGGATTTTTTTAGAACCTATCAAAGACGGTTTTTATAAATATCCGCCATCAGTTTCTGATACTGGTTTTCAAGGGTAATATAACTTTGCAGGTTGCCGTACACGTTATCGGCCTCTACATAGAAGTCAATAATCGAAAGTTGTCCGGCAGTCACGGCATCATAAAGCAAGCGGAGGGTATGATGCATCAAAGGCACATCGTAGGCCTGCATTGCTTCCTGAAGCTGCTGCATTTCATTAAACTGTCCCTGTATTCTTGCTTCCACCTGCAAGCGGGTATTGTCCAGTTGCAGATTGGCACTCAAGGCCTGTGCCTTGGCAATCTTCAGTTTCTTCCGGTTAGAGAATATCGGGAAACTTCCTCCGACCAGAAAACCGTTGCTTTTCTCACCTACCGACGTATTGCGACGGTAACCGACCTCCAGCTTGGGCAGCCAGTTCTGCTTGTTCACGCTTACCTGTTCCGCAGCCGCACGGGAAGCCGCATCTGCCGCCTGAAGGTCTGCATCCTGCATCATTACTTCGTTGTACAATGTATGATAGTCACGAATGGCTTCCACTGCCGGATAACGGTCTTCTGCAAACTCCAACGGAAGGTTGCCGTTCATCGCCAGCAGTTGCTGAAGTGCCGTACGATGTGCCGCATGGTTCTGTGCCACTTCCGTCTGCACCTTCATGCGTTCCATCTTGATTTTATTCACCTCCAAGGCATTCGCATCGCCTTCTTTCAAACGCTTTTCAAACAACTGCAACAGGGCATCGGCATTTTTCTGCCGTTCCATGAGCAAAGCCTGTTCCTGATTCAGGCGAATCAAGTCGAGACACAGATTCTTGGTCTGCAGCAGAATATCGCGGCGAAGCGCCTGCTGCTGACGATCGAGCACATCTTTCTGCAGTTTCCCGGAACGATTACGTGCCGCATATAAGGTCGGGAAATCAAAACCCTGTGTCACTACCAGCTCCGAACTGGCCATTCCGTCAACTCCTTTGGCAAAGAACGGGCTGTACTCCACACTGGGATCTTCCAAGTTATTTTGCGTCTGCACTTCCATCTTGGCAGCTTCCGTAGAATGAAAGACCGCCTGCAGTTCCTTGTTATTCTGCTCTACAGACTGCAATACTTCTTCTATTTTCTGTGCCTGCACGCTGCTGGCAAATGCCAGTCCTGCAAGCCACATCCATCCTATTTTTTTCATTCTTCTGTTCTTTTAAGGTTTTTCTTCCGGTTCATTAACTCGTACACAATGGGAATGACAAACGCATTCAGGAAAGTAGAAGTCAGCAGACCTCCCAGAATGACCTTCGCCATCGGACTCTGAATTTCATTTCCCGGCAAATCGCCGCGCAAGGCCAGCGGAATCAATGCAAAAGCAGAGGAAAGAGCCGTCATCAGAATCGGATTCAGACGGTCGAGCGAACCGCGCACCACACTTTCACGCACTCCCAACTGCTGTTCTTCACGCAACAAATTGTAGTGTGTAACAAGCAGCATTCCGTTACGGGTAGCGATTCCGAACAACGAGATGAAACCGATAATGGCGGGAATGCTGACTTCACCCGTGGTCAGGAAGAGGGCAAAGACTCCTCCAATCAGGGCCAAAGGCAGATTCAACAGGATAACGCCACTCTCTGCCGCATCGTGGAACTGCATGTACAGCAACAGGAAAATCACTGCAATGCTCATCAGGGAAGTCAGTAACAAGGTACGACTGGCAGCCTGTTCACTTTCAAACTGTCCGCCATATTCTATATGATACCCTTCCGGCAAGCTGATTTTTTCTTCCACCCGCTGCTGGATGTCGTTCACCACACTGCGCAGGTCACGCCCGCTGGTATTGGCCGAGATTACGATTTTTCGTTTTACGTTCTCACGGTTGATGGTATTGGGGCCCATGGAGGAAGTCACATCTGCCACGTATGAAAGAGGAATCTTCCGGCCTTGTGCATCGTCAATCATCAGTTCCTTGACACGTTCCATCGTACCACGGTCGGATTCTGCGGCACGTACCACCAGATTAAAGGTCTTTCCCTGTTCATATACCTGCGACACGACCTCACCGGCCATATTGACCGTGACAAACTCACTGAACTGCGGCAACGAGATACCGTACTTGGCCAGCATTTCACGCTTCGGCACAATCTTCAGTTCCGGACGCTCAATCTGCTGCTCCACATTCAGGTCGGCAATTCCTTCTACATCGCTCACCGCTTCCTTTATCTGGTTACCGATGGCAAACATCCGGTTCAGGTCATCGCCGAACAGCTTGATGGCAATGCTGGCCTGTGTACCGCTCAACATGGCATCAATACGATGGCTGATAGGCTGCCCGATTTCAATGTTGGCTCCCGTTATGACCGACAATTTGTGACGTACTTCGTCCAATAATTCAGCATGCGAGCGGTCTTTCAGCTCAAAAGGTGCTTCTATTTCGGATACATTCACTCCCAGCGCATGTTCATCCAGCTCTGCGCGTCCTGTCTTACGGGCCACAGTCTGAATTTCAGGAATCGAAAGCAGCAGTTCTTCTGCCTGACGGCCTATCTTGTCGGATTCTTCCAGTGAAATACCCGGCAATGAACTGACATTGATGGTAAAGGAACCTTCATTGAAAGAAGGAAGAAAGCTGTGTCCCAATGTAAAGAAAATTCCCAACGCTACGATAAAGAAAGCGCCCGTTCCTCCCAGTACCGTCTTCTTATGTTCCAGTGCCCAGAGCAAGGCACGCTCATAATATTTCTTCAGCCATACGGCAAGGAAGGCTTCCTTGGGCAATCCTTCTCCCTTGGACGTATTTTTACCCAACAAGTAGCTGCAAAGTACCGGAGTCAGGGTCAAAGCTACTATCGTAGAAGCAAACAAAGAAACGATAAAAGAAATACCCAGCGGAACCAGCATACGTCCTTCCATTCCGCTCAGGAAGAAAAGAGGAATAAAGCTGACAATGATAATCAACGTAGAGTTCAGAATAGGCATACGTACCTCGCGTGAAGCCTGAAAGACAACTTCACGTACCGGTTTCCGTTCCGCTAACGGCAACTGACGGTTTTCACGCAGATGCTTCCATACATTTTCCACGTCCACAATGGCATCGTCCACCAGCGAACCGATGGCAATGGCCATACCTCCCAGACTCATGGTATTGATACTGAGTCCCAGGTAATGCAAGGTCAGGATGGCTACCACAAGCGACAGGGGAAGAGTTATCAGTGAAATAATCGTAGTACGTGTGTTGGCCAGGAACAGGAACAGCACAATCACTACGAAAATGGCCCCTTCGTAAAGCGAGTCCTGCACGTTGCTGATAGAGCTCTCAATAAAACGTGACTGACGGAAGATGTCGGTAGAGATATTCACATCCTTCGGCAAGTTCTTCTGCAAATCGGCCAAAGCAGCTTCTAGTTTTTCGGTCAGCTCAATGGTTCCGGTATTCGGTTGCTTGGTCACCGTAATGAGTACCGCCGGCTTTCCTTTTTCGGAAGCCAGCCCCAACTTGGGCTGCTGTGATCCGATACGTACATCGGCCACGTCCTCCAGGGTAATGGGTGCTCCGTCCGGAGTAGTCTTGATAACAGCACGTCCCAACTTACGCACATCGTCGGTAGAGATGACTCCACGCACGATGTATTCATTTCCGTATTCATAAATGACACCTCCGTTAGTATTCTGGTTCATGCCTCGTGACACTTCCATCACTTCGCCCAACGTCACGCCGTAGTGGCGCATACGGTCCGGATGAACCAAAATCTGATATTCCTTGATATCGCCTCCCAGTACAGCTACCTGAGCCACACCTCCGGTAGACAGCAGACGCGGACGGATGGTCCAGTCCGCCATGGTACGCAAATCCTGCATGGAAGTGGAGTCGGAAGTCAATCCCACAATCAATAACTCTCCTAAGATAGACGACTGAGGACCCAATGTCGGTTTACCCACATTGTCGGGCAAGTCCTCGCCTGCCGCCGCTAATTTTTCCGACACAATCTGACGTGCCAGGTAGATGTCGGTATCCCACTCAAATTCCACCCATACGACAGAAAATCCCGTGGTAGAGGAAGAACGTACCCTGCGTACATGAGTCGCTCCGTTTACAGCAGTCTCTATCGGGAAAGTAACCAACTGCTCTACCTCTTCGGCAGCCATCCCGTTGGCTTCGGTCATCACCACTACGGTAGGCGCATTCAAGTCAGGGAACACGTCCACTTCGGTATGGAAAGCAGTATAGGTTCCTCCTATCAGCAACAACACCGAAGCCACCAGAACCAGCAAGCGGTTCTGTAGCGAAAATTGTATAATTTTATTCAGCATAGTGGGTCACTTTTAATGGTTGTGTGAATGAGCCGGAATGGCATTGGAAGCGGCAGCCAGTTTCACATGAATGGCACCACGAGTCACCACGGTATCTCCGTCTTTCAGACCGGAAAGAATTTCTACCCGCTCTCCGTTGGAAGTTCCTAATTGTACCTCTTGTTTCTTATAACACTCATCGTCGAGTTTCAAGTACACAAAATAAAGTCCCTGTTCTTCGGTCAACGCCGATTCCGGCAAACTGATGACTCCCTGACGTTCGCCCGACAGCAGGAATACTTCCACAAATGCACCTGGAACCATGTCGCCACGGTTGTCAAATTCGAATGTCACCGGTACATAATAAGACGTATCTCCTGACGATTTTCCAAACGAAAGCACTTTTCCGCCCAAGTTCTCCAGGCAGTAGACTGTATTATTATAAGGCGTCTTGAAGTTAGCCGATACAATGCGTGGAAGTTGTGCATAATAACGTTCCGACACATCGGCCTTCAGCACCAAGCGGCGCATCTGAGTCACCGTCATCAACGGCTGTCCTACCGTTACGTAATCGCCTTCCTTCACCAGGCAGTTTTTCACGAACCCGCCGATAGGTGCCTTCACGGCTACTCCCTTACCCGATTTGCTGGGCAGCAAAGCCTCGTATGTCAGACGGGCCTTCTGGTATGCCTCACGCAAAGCCGCAAATTCTTTTTGTGATACAATCTGGCTGCCTACCAGTTTTTCTGCACGTTCGTATTCTTCCTTGGCTTTTTCATAAGCCACCTTTGCCTTTCTCACTGGGTCACCTTCCTGAATGTGCTCAGCGGATACACTCAGCAGTTCACTACCCTGGCCCACTTCAATACCTTCAGCAATTTTGCGGGAGAAAGACACCACTCCCGAGGAAGCCGCTACCACCGTTGCTTCCTGGCCTTGTGCCGACAGAATCTGCCCGCCAGCCTGTATCACTTCCCGAAAGGCTCCCGGGTGAATCACTTCAGCTTCCACCCCAGCCGCTTTTGCTTTCTCCGGCGTCAGTACGATTTCATCTAAATGAGCTGTTTTTTCCTCTGCATGTATTTCCGCTTCATGGTCATGACCTTCATGCTCATGGTCGTGTGCGTGTTCTCCGCATCCCCCCAAAAGGAACATACACAATGTTCCTGTCAAAATATAGTTTTTCATTGAATACTGTTGTTTTTTGTTTGCAAAAATAAATCCTACACGTTGCAAGCAGGTTGCAAAGTGCAGTAACATCTCTAAAAATCAAGCTACAACAGCAAAAGGAGGTGCACGGAAATTACGCACGGCAGAAAAATGCCGGGCATGCAGTTTTTCTACGTAATAGGAAATCATATCCCCTCGTTCAACGGAAACAGATAGAGCTTCCAGACAAAGGGATGACAGATAAATCAAAGTATAGAATGTATAATCCGGGGTAAAATCCGGCAAATGATGAGGAACAGAAAAAGACAGATGCGTAACACAACTGATATCGCACGCATGCTTGTCGGCATCTCCTGTACAATGGTGCCGTCCTTCGCATCCGTCATGCGATGACGTAGCGCAAGTCTCCATATCCGGACTGACACAAAACGCCTCATTGTGATGATGATGTGGAAACACACCTACCACCAGCACCCACAGGCTGACCAACAGCAAACAATATGTACCTAAGATTTGCTTCATTCTTTTTTCTGTCGGGCACAAAATTACAAAGAAATCTCCTAAAAACAAAAGGCAGTCAACGCAGAACACGCTTGCCAACTCTCTATTGAATCTCATACACACCTGAAAAGTTCTAAACATACCCGCGTAAATGAAATATCGAATCAAAACTTTTTATGTTTCCCGCCTGTAAGCCCTACGTTTTCCGACGCGGAGCCGTAAGTTTCCCGCATGAAAAACGTACATTTCCGGCAGGAGAAACATAAAAGGAGACAAACAGTTTTTCTAATAACTACCTGAGCTTTCGACTTCACTACAAAAACCAGTTTTCTTACTCCTGAACCCACATCACTATCACAAAAAAGACGGTGAAGAAGTGTCTCAAAACCACTTCCTCACCGTCTTTTTTCTATATTACTTCAACAATCAGTCTACTTTCAAACTGTAGCTTTCTATGCCATCAGGATGAATTACTTTTTCCAGCTTCAAATCAAAAATCAAAACTGAATTTGCGGGAATTGAAGACTGATTCTGTGTGCCATATCCAAGGGCAGCCGGAATATATAATTCCACACGTTCACCTTCTTTCATCCACTGCAATGCAGTGATCCAACCTACAATCAATCCATCTGTCTGATTAGCCTGCAATGCAAAATGAGTAGGCACGTGGATTTTTTCATCCAAATCTCCTGTATAGTTTTGATCAAATACAGTTCCATTTATCAGTTTTCCACGATAATACACGCTCACACTATCCGTAAACAATGGGGTCAACCCTTCCTCTTTTCCTACCTCAATAATTCTCATGTATACAGAATCACTCGCACTGGCAAGAGTTTCGTAAGGATTAGTAACAATTGTACCCCCCAATCCCGGAGTCGTACTTTCATTCGCAATTTTATAATTCCGATATATTTTCCATTTTCCCACTTCTTCTCCCAAATTTGCGCGAGCCACATCCGCAATGGAATCGATATAGTGTTCATTACGAACTTGCCAGTTCACATACGGATCTTCCACAGCTGTGTCTTCTGCACACGACACAAAACCGACAGAAAGAGGGAATAACAGGGCAATCAGCCAAAATAGGTTCTTGTTCATGTAGGTTTAATTTATTACTGCAATGTTTTCAGCAAGCTAGTGATGCTTACCTTGTCTGCAATGATATTATTCAAATCTGCAATAGCCACACGTTCCTGTTCCATGGTGTCACGGTTACGCAAGGTTACGCAGTTGTCTTCCAATGTCTGGTGGTCGATGGTAATACAGTACGGAGTACCGATAGCATCCTGACGACGGTAACGCTTTCCGATAGAATCTTTTTCATCGTACTGGCAGTTGAAGTGGAATTTCAGGTCGTTCACGATTTCACGAGCCTTTTCAGGCAGACCATCTTTTTTCACCAACGGCATGACAGCCAGTTTCACCGGTGCCAGAGCTGCTGGCAATTTCAATACCACACGAGTTTCACCATTTTCCAGTTTTTCTTCATGATAAGCCGCACTCATCACGCTCAGGAACATACGGTCTACACCGATAGAAGTTTCGATGACATACGGAGTATAGCTTTCGTTGATTTCCGGATCAAAGTACTTGATGCTCTTTCCTGAGAATTTTTCGTGCTGGCTCAAGTCGAAGTTAGTACGTGAGTGAATACCTTCTACTTCCTTGAATCCGAACGGCATCAGGAATTCAATATCAGTAGCAGCATTAGCATAGTGAGCCAGTTTTTCATGGTCATGATAACGATAGTGATCATCACCGAAGCCCAGCGCCTTATGCCATTTCAAACGAATTTCTTTCCATTTCTTGAACCAGTCGAGTTCTGTTCCCGGTTTTACGAAGAACTGCATTTCCATCTGTTCGAACTCACGCATACGGAAGATGAACTGACGAGCTACAATTTCATTACGGAAAGCCTTACCAATCTGTGCAATACCGAACGGAATCTTCATACGTCCTGTTTTCTGCACGTTCAGGTAATTCACAAAAATACCCTGAGCAGTTTCCGGACGCAGGTATACCTTCATAGCACCGTCTGCAGTAGATCCCATTTCAGTAGTAAACATCAGGTTGAACTGACGAACTTCTGTCCAGTTCTTTGTACCAGAAATCGGACATACGATTTCTTCATCCAGAATAATCTGACGAAGTTCGGCTAGGTCGTTGGCATTCATAGCCTTTGAATAACGTTCATGCAATGCATCACGTTTTGCCTGATGTTCCAGCACACGTGCATTGGTGCTACGGAACTCTTCTTCATTGAATGCTTCTCCGTATTTCTTGGCAGCCTTCGCTACTTCCTTATTGATTTTCTCGTCGTATTTAGCAATTTGATCTTCAATCAAGACATCGGCACGGTAGCGCTTCTTTGAATCACGATTGTCAATCAAAGGGTCATTGAAAGCATCTACGTGACCAGAAGCCTTCCAGATAGTAGGGTGCATGAAGATAGCAGAGTCAATACCTACGATGTTGTCGTGCAACAGCACCATGCTCTGCCACCAGTATTGTTTGATATTGTTTTTCAGTTCCACACCGTTCTGACCGTAATCATATACGGCTCCCAGCCCATCATAAATATCACTTGACGGGAATACAAAACCATATTCTTTACAATGTGAAACAAGTTTCTTGAAAACGTCTTCTTGTGCCATTTTTCCTATTATTTTGATTTTTTCTACTTAAATGTCTACTTAATAGGGTACAAAGATACAGATTTATCAATAAAAAAGCATGATAGGTGTATTAATTTATCTTATGAGTTATTTCTTCTCCCCCGTCTCATCCAGTTCTATCACAAGTCCATCATATGCCAAAAACACATTTTCCGGCAACTGTTCCTGCACTTCCGCATGCAAACCTATCTGATGGCTCATGTGGATAAAGTAAGTTTTCCCAGCTGCAATACGGACCGTCTGCTCCAATGCCGCGGACAACGACTGATGCGTCCAATGGTATTCAATACGCAAGGCATTCATCACCAGACAATCCAATCCTTTCAAATACTCGTATGAACTTTCAGGAAGATGCAGCATATCTGTAATCCAGGCCATTTTTCCAATACGAAAACCCATAATCGGAAGCTTTCCATGCATCACGCGGAAAGGAATTACTTCCACCTGATTTCCGACTACATTAGAAACCACGAACGGTTCGCCTTCTTTAATATAATTCAATGGAATATGAGGTACACCAGGATAAAGGTTTTCCGTAAAGCAATAAGGCATACGGTTCTTCAAGCGAGTGGCAGTATAATCTTCCGCATACACCGGAATGTCACGAAACTGACAGAAAGGTCGCAAATCATCCAGCCCACCCACATGGTCATAATGTTCATGGGTAATCAGCACTCCGTCTATCGCACGAAAATCATTCAGCCGAAGCATCTGTTCGCGAAAATCCGGACCACAGTCGATAAGAATGCGTACTCCATTTACTTCTACCAGACCGGAACAGCGCAAACGGTTGTCACGCGGGTCAGAACTTGTACATACTTTACAAGTACATCCCACCTGAGGCACTCCCGTAGACGTTCCACTTCCTAAAATTGTTATTTTCATTGTTTTACTCCAATAAAGTTCACTTCCGGATGAATGGCCACTCCAAATTTTTCTTTCACAGAACGAACGACTTCTTCTGCCAGCTTGACCACTTCACTTCCGGTAGCTCCTCCCAAATTCACCAACACCAATGCCTGCTTGTCATGTACTCCGGCATTTCCCAGCCGTTTGCCCTTCCATCCACAACGGTCAATCATCCATCCTGCAGGAATTTTTACACGGTCATCACCTACCTTATAAAAAGGCATATCAGGATATTCCTTGAGCAAATCTTCAAATTGTGCAAGCGGTACAATGGGATTCATAAAGAAGCTGCCGGCATTTCCAATCTTTTCCGGATCAGGAAGTTTCGCCTCACGGATACGTATAATCACACTACGAAGTTTTTCCAGTGACAATTCTCCTCCCTCCTTCTCCAGCTCGGAGCGGATATTTCCATAATCCAGATGAAACTCCGGCTGTTTTTTCAGGCGATAAGTGACATAAGTCACAATGTAAAGCCCTTTCAACTCTCGTTTAAATACACTTTCACGGTACGCATATCCACACTCATCTTGCTTAAAAAGACGAGTGGTTCCATCATTCACCGCTACCGTTTCGACCGACACAATCAAATCCTTGGCCTCTACTCCATACGCTCCGATATTCTGCACGGCCGAAGCCCCTACCTCTCCAGGTATTAAGGACATATTCTCGGCACCATACCATCCTTGCTTGACTGTATAATCTACAAAGTCATCCCACACCTCACCAGCACCAACGCGTATTTCTACCCATTCATCGGTTTCACCTACCACCTGCATTCCTTTAATACCAGAATGCAAAACAGTACCTTGATAATCGGACACAAACAACAGATTACTTCCCCTTCCTACATGTAAAAGAGGAGTCTTTTGTGCTTTCCACTCTTTCAAAAAACAGAGCAGTTCATTCACTGATTCATATTCCACGAAACGAGCTGCCTTTACATCCATTCCGAATGTATTATAAGGAAGCAATGAGTAATTTGTATAGTCTTTCATAATGCATCAATCGCTCAAATCTTCAAACCGGATAAGTTGCCAGATATTTTCACGCCGTTCAAAATAGAGTGTATTACTAAAGCCGTTTCCAAATCCTTTGAATTCTACTACCTTATAATCGGAATGTATATTTTCAGGCTGGCCATAGTGTACATTAGTCATCTTTCCTTTCATCATCGGGGGACGAAAAGCAAACCATTGCCCCGGTTCCAGCGTGGTTTCCAATATCTGGAATTCATCTTCGGGATCGGCCGTTACAAAATACAGAGGTTCATGCAAACGTTCCTTCTGGAAAAGCGAATCACGTGAAAAACGTTCATAAAAAGTATAGAAATCTTCTTTACCATCGTGTTCCTCTGCCATTTTCTCCACATTAATGGCCTCGAGGAACCAAGAATCTTTTTTCCGTTCAAAATAATAACGCTTGATTTTTTTCTCAGTCAGAAAAATCCAGTCTACCTGTACACTGTGCATACTGGTATCCTTTTCCATTTCCATATCTTCTTCCTTATCGAAAAGCACCGTGTACGCTTGCTCACGACTAAATAAAGGATCGTGCTTCCAGTCCTTCTTTTGGATACGATTCACCTGTTTGCCTTTATACAATGAAAAAGGAAATAGCACGCGCGACCGCTGAAACTTTGCATCCGACGCGAAATTATAGAAAAAGTCGGCAAAACTCTCATCTGCCGAAGCAGGTATTTGTTCTTCCACCACAATGGTATCCTGAATCGAATCAGGCAGAACTTTCATAGAATCAATTTGTTCTGTCAATGCGGCAAAAGGATCCACTTTCTTTTTTCCTCCTCCGCAAGATGCCATCAGCGCCAGCAAACAGCATCCAATGATTAATTTCTTCATCTGGTCTCCTCAAATATCGCCGCAAAAATACCTTTTTTTTCTTATCATTGTTTCAGAAACAAGAGTTTTCTTTTTTGTTGAACGAAAAACTGAATTTTTCAGTTTAAATCCTTACCTTTGCAAACAAAATAATTAAAGAAGAGATATGTTAGCAAAAATAGAACAGTTGCTTCAGGAAGTAAAAGGACTCACAGCGCAGAATCCAGAAGAACTGGAAGCGTTACGAATCAAATACCTGAGCAAAAAAGGTGCCATCAATGCACTGATGGCTGACTTCCGTAATGTACCTGCTGAACAGAAGAAAGAAGTAGGTATGAAATTAAATGAGTTGAAGGACCTTGCACAGGAACGGATTGCAACCTTAAAAGAAGCATTCGACAATCAGGACAACGGAGCTGCCGAACTTGACCTGACCCGTACAGCTTACCCGGTTAATCTTGGAACACGTCATCCGTTGACGATTGTCCGCAATGAAATCATCGATATTTTCAGCCGTATGGGCTTTACTATTGCCGACGGTCCGGAAGTAGAAGATGACTGGCATGTATTCTCTTCCATGAACTTTGCAGAAGACCATCCCGCACGCGACATGCAGGATACATTCTTCATTGAAAGTCACCCTGACATTATTCTTCGTACACACACCTCTTCTGTACAGAGCCGCGTAATGGAAGTTTCACAGCCTCCTATCCGTGTAATCTGTCCGGGACGTGTATATCGTAATGAAGCTATCAGCTACCGTGCACACTGCTTTTTCCATCAGGTAGAAGGTCTGTATATCGACAAGAACGTTTCGTTTACAGACTTAAAACAGGTGTTGCTGCAGTTTGCACAAGAAATGTTCGGCCCGGAAACTAAAATCCGTCTTCGTCCGTCTTACTTCCCGTTCACAGAGCCCAGTGCTGAAATGGATATCAGCTGTGACATTTGTGGTGGCGAAGGCTGTCCGTTCTGTAAATATACCGGATGGGTAGAAATTTTGGGCTGCGGTATGGTAGACCCGGCTGTACTGGAAGCAAACGGCATCGACAGCAAAGTCTACACCGGTTATGCATTCGGTATGGGAGTGGAACGTATTACCAACCTGAAATACAAAGTTAAAGACTTGCGTATGTTCTCTGAAAATGACACACGCTTCCTTGAAGAATTTGAATCAGCGAACTGATTTATAGTAACATCATCATAAGAACACGGATTACACCGGAGGTATCAACTTCCTTAGTGTAATCCGTGTTTATCTATTCAAACCAGCCATCTCCCTTTTTCTTTCGGCAAAATATGGAAAAAGAAAAACTTGTCACTCCGAGTTTCTGTGCCATCCTGGCTGCCAACTTCCTGCTCTATTTCGGATTTTGGCTTCTTACCCCTATCCTTCCGTTTTACTTGTCGGAAGTATTCCACACTTCACACACCGCTATTGGAGTTATTCTTTCCTGCTATACGATTTCCTCTTTATGTATCCGCCCCTTCTCCGGATATATTCTGGATACATTTGCCCGAAAACCATTATACCTGCTGGCTTATTTCATTTTCACACTGATTTTTGCCGGCTATATGACTGCAACAGCACTGACCTTATTTATTATCTTCCGCATTGTGCACGGATTTTCGTTCGGTATGGTTACGGTAGGAGGAAACACGCTGGTTATCGATATCATGCCGTCTTCCCGACGAGGAGAAGGGTTGGGCTACTATGGACTTACCAACAACATTGCCATGTCAATCGGTCCCATGTTCGGTCTGTTCCTGCACAGTGGAGGAGCTTCTTATACGACTATCTTCTCGTATGCGCTCGGTTCGTGTGTAATCGGATTTATAGCGGCCTGGACCGTTCGTACACCTTATAAGGCTCCAGTGAAGCGTGCTCCTATATCGCTCGACCGCTTCATTCTGCTAAAAGGACTTCCTGCGGGATTCACCCTCTTGCTGCTCTCCATTCCTTATGGAATGACTACCAACTACGTGGCCATGTATGCACAAGAAATAGATATTACGGCAGAAACCGGATTCTTCTTTACGCTGATGGCTGTCGGCATGGCAGTGAGCCGCCTGTTCAGTGGCCGACTTGTCGACAAAGGATTAGTCACCAAAGTAATTGCGGCAGGATTGTATCTGGTAAGTGGATGTTACTTCGCTCTGACTGCATGCGGGTGGCTGGTCAAGTGGAATTTAGAAGTGACTACGGGAATTTTCTTCCTGATTTCACTACTGTTAGGAATAGGATTTGGTACTATGTTTCCAGCTTACAATACCCTGTTTGTAAACTTAGCCCCCAACAGCCAGCGTGGCACAGCCACCAGCACTTACCTGACTTCATGGGATGTAGGCTTGGGAATAGGAATGCTTACAGGAGGATATTTGGCCGAAATTGCTACCTTCAAAATAGCCTACTTGTTCGGAGCCTCACTGACAGTAGTATCACTACTTTATTTTCACCTCAAAGCAGGCCCTCACTTTGAAAAGAACCGATTAAGATAAATCTAATCACTCTTTATACGTAAACACAAAGATATGTGACAAGCGATTGTTTACTTCCGTAAACTGTATAGAAAGAATAAAAGAACGGAATAAATCAGCATGACGAATAAGGAATGGAGGAAGATATGAAACAAACTGTTCAGGTGAAGCTGCCACTTTTTCCATATCAGTCACCATAATATAGGAAGCATCACGCGATAAATTTGACACACACTCATCAAACAGGGTGTGAGAGGGAGAGGCAATCACCTTAGAGATACAAGAGTCTACTCGCTCATGCCCCGATACCACCAGTAAACTGTCTTTCTCAGAAACTACAGGAACTGTATTGACAGCCTGCAACATACGGTCCAGACAATCGGCTTGCTCTTCTTTCATCTGCCCACTCAAATAAAAGACTTCGCTGTTCAAATGAATATCATATTCACTCCAACTATGGCAGGACTCTTTTCCTAAGAATGGGACTGAAGGTGTACGCCCATAAATCGTAATAAAGCTAGCCGGCTGAGGGTGATGAATAGAAATAAAAACCGAATCTTCACGGAGTGAACTATTGTCCTTCACTGCATCAATCACCTGCTCTATCAATTTTTTCTGATAGCTGACTACTACCAAACCATCTGTAGTATACACTGACAGATATTTCGTAGAACTAAGTGGATAAATTTCTATTTTCCTGCCCCGATAAATTTCTTTTTTCGGCACAAAATCAGCTCCATGTTTTCCTTTTACCGCCTCAATAAGCTGATGCTTTCCTTCTTTCCGAATACGGAAATAAGCCACCACATCCATGGCTGTATGGGGATAATGGAAACTGAATACCACATGATTCATTTGATAGGAAAGTCCATGGGCTGCCGCTGAAGAATACCGACTCAAATCACTCAATATATCATTCATCAAACCAGCACGATGAAGCGTATCCAACTGAGAAGAGTAGGCTGCCTGTGAAAAGCCATGCATAAAATTATCAATGTTATCCGTTTCAAGAATACCCGCACAATCTTTAGGAATAAATTCAAAAACATCCACACGGCTTTCCTTATCGGCCATACTTAAACGGGCAAAACCATAAAAAGCAATCCCGATACAAAAAAGTACCACGGAAAGCACTACTCCCAATTTTATAACCGAACGAATTTGCATCACACGTCACCTATTTTAGGCAAAGATAGCAAAAACTTTTTTAAAAAGTACAAACAAAAACGAAAGTTTTTATCAAATACTATTTACATTGTTTCAGTTTTTCAGCCAATTCAGCCCGAGATACTCCCAATTCCAACGCCTTCTCATATGCCTCTCGGGCTTCTGCCTTTCTTTTCTGTTGCAAATAAATATCTCCCTTCATCACATAGCAAGAAGCATCTCGAGGGTCAAGTTTCAAGACTTCATTTAAATCAAATAAAGCGGCCTCTGCCTGTCCGTGTTCCCACTCCATATTGGCACGCATCCGAAGTACGGATACATCACGAGGATAGTCTGAAACCAGCAGATTCATAGCGTCCATCGCTGACTGATGTCGTCCTTCCTTCTCGTCCAACATGATAATCCCGATACGTGCCGTCTTGTTTTTTACATCCTGCTCCAGTACCACATTGTAATCTACACGTGCTTCTTTATATTCGCGACGTTGCATATAAATATAGGCACGAAAAAGACGAGCCTCCAGATTCTTGGGCAAAAGGTCGATTACATTACAATAATCCAGATACGCCTTTTGTATCAAGTCTTTTTCCAGATAGAGAGCAGCCCGGTTCAATAACATGGTGGTGGAATAGGGTATGATATTCAATGCCAGCGTGTAAGATTCAATGGCCTCATCTGTCTTTCCCATACGCTTCTGCACCGTACCCAGATTCGAAAACAGCAGGGCATTCCGGGCATTATCCGGTTCCATTTTCAGTGCCTGCCGGAAAAGACGTTCCGCCTGCACAAGACTGTCCTTTTTCACACAGTCCATTGCCTGCTCTACCACATCATTATATGACTGGGCCTGCAAAGGAAGACTGAGTACCCATACACAAAGAATACACACAATGTATTTCATTTCTTCTTTCATTTGAATTTGTGACGAAGGTAGTATTTCTTCCTCTAACTCAGGAGGGATTACAATATTTTTTTGTAAGTTTGAACAATCATTAAACAGACGATTATCATGAAAATAGAAAAAGCCATTTTTGCCTGCGGATGCTTCTGGGGAGTACAACACCAGATGGAGAGAGCCAAAGGAGTCGTGGGCAGCACAGTAGGATATACGGGAGGAAAAGAACAGCACCCAACTTATCAGGAAGTAAAAGCACACTCTACGGGACACGCAGAAGCCGTATTAGTGGAATACGATGCGGAGCAGACCACTTACAAGGAATTGTGCAAACTTTTCTTCGAGATACACGACCCGGCACAGACAGACGGACAAGGTCCTGACATAGGTCCGCAGTACCGAAGTGAAATTTTTTATCTGAACGAAGCGCAGAAAGCAGAAGCAGAAGCAATCATCCAGCTGTTAAGAGAAAAAGGCTACGAGGTAAATACCCGCCTTACTCCGGCATCCGAATTCTGGCCGGCTGAAGATTATCACCAGCACTACTATAACAAGACAGGAGGAGAACCTTACTGCCATATCCGAATCAAGAAGTTCTAAACATAAAAAGGGAGGTCTGCCATGAAGCGACCTCCCTTTCTATTTAATAAGATTTTTCGTTTTATGCCTTCTTAATATAGTCTACAATCCAGGCACCAACTTCTTTTGTTCCATATTTTGCTCCGCCTTCTACCTGAATTTCCGGAGTGCGTACATTGGCATCCAAAGAAGCATCTACTGCACGACGAATCAGTGCGCCTTCTTCTTTGCAGTCGAAATATTCAAACAACATGGCTACGGAAAGAATCTGTGCCAGCGGGTTGGCAATGTTCAGTCCCTTTGCCTGTGGCCATGAACCGTGAATCGGTTCAAACACCGGTGTGCTCTCTCCTGTAGAAGCCGAAGGCAACAAGCCCATTGAACCGCTGATTACTGAACCTTCGTCTGTCAAAATATCGCCGAACGTATTTTCTGTAACCATTACATCAAAGAACTTGGGTTCCTGAATCATCTTCATGGCTGCATTATCTACAAACATATAGTCGGTAGTCACTTCCGGGTACTGAGGAGCCATCTCCTGTGCAATCTGACGCCACAAACGAGAAGAAGCCAATACATTAGCTTTATCTACCACGGTCAGGTGTTTACGACGTTTCATCGCATATTCAAAGCCGACTTTCAAGATTCGTTCAATTTCCGGACGAGTATACATGTTTGTATCGTATGCCTTGTCATTATCCTGGTATTTTTCACCGAAATACATACCGCCTGTCAGTTCACGGATACAGAGAAAATCTGCACCGTCTACCAGTTCGGCTTTCAACGGAGATTTGTGTACCAGACACTTGAAGGTCTGTACCGGACGAATATTGGCAAAAAGTCCCAGTTTTTTACGCATAGCCAGCAATCCCTGTTCCGGACGTACCTTTGCGGTCGGGTCATTGTCAAATTTCGGGTCACCTACTGCTGAGAACAGCACGGCATCAGCATCCTTACAAATCTGATAAGTTTCTTCAGGGAACGGATCACCTACTTCATCGATAGCATGTGCTCCACAAAGTGCATATTTATAATCCACCTTGTGACCAAACTTCTCACAAACGGCTGTCATTACATCTACTCCCTGAACGGAGATTTCCGGTCCGATTCCGTCACCGGCTAATACTGCTATTTTAAAATCCATACTACTATGATTTTTACAAATTATTTACGATAAAATAGGTTTATATTTCTCA
>ERZ894180.155-NODE-155-length-60591-cov-16.590277_pt1 | contig 60591 bp, 56 predicted proteins | sample MGYA00380278_ERZ894180 | MGnify/ENA primary metagenome ERZ894180 (study PRJEB32331, sample SAMN06328450) | human gut metagenome | biome: human gut microbiome; feature: stool | host: Homo sapiens | collected 2013-02-24 ...
ATTTTGGCACAAACATATTATACCAAAAAAGACCGATATTCAGATTTTTAAATCTTGAATATTCGGTCCTTTTTTATTAAGCTGAAACTTCTTTATCCGTTACAGCTCCTTCACATATTTTATAGGTGTTAGTATAATACTTTTAGTCTGAGTAGGCAAGCCATCAAAAACAGATACAAAAGTGTGTTAAAGGAAGACTTCTTGTATCTGTTTGCCCAAAGGACTAGAAAAGAAGTGAGAATCATGCCAACAATTTTTCCTAGGGAAGAAAAGGCAGAGGCTTTGTTTGATAAGATTGCCAAGGATCCTAGAGCTTGTAAACGATTAATGGATGCCTTTTATGAAGGTGTTGCCTGTGATGAGGATTCAGGTGTAGAAGAAGAAAGGGTACTTGTAGATAAACAAGTATTTACCAATGCCTTATTTACTGCATATAAGAACAAAGATCTATCGGCATTTTTAATGGCCGTATGCGGTAATAGTATGTTTGACTTATTGAGAAATGCATTTTTGATTCCATTGCGATTTAACGATAAGGGAAAAGAGAATCCGATTCTTTTAAGTGATGAAAATGGAAATTTTATAGAAAGTGATGTTCATATTCCTGAATCAAAGAAGCATATGTTTAAAAAGCTTGTAGAAAAAAATCGATACTTAGCTTATGGCTTTTTAGAACAGCATAGCTTTAAAGAGGATATGTCCATTCAAACTATTAAAAATGAATCGCATTTAGGTATCTTAGTTGTCCAAGAAATGCCTGAAGAGGTTCATGAAAAGTTAAGTGATGCACAAATTTATTCTGGCTTGTGGGATTCTATGATGAAGCTTGAAGATTTGTTGTATAACGCCTTCTTCTATTGTGGGGATTTTAAAGGAAAGTATTGTGTAGGTGTGTTCTTACCATTTACACATTTTGAACATAATTTAGAGAAGAATATTGAAGTTTCAAATAGTATTTTATTTGAATGTATACAAAAAATGCTGAACGATTAAGTTCAGCATTTTTATGTACAATATCGAAATGAGGGATCCGTTAAGATACGGGCGAATATAAGTCCCATTGGAAGGGCCAAAACAATCAATAAAGATTGAATGAGCCAGTTAGCTCCAATTGACATGGTAGCTGCAAGTTCGAGATTATAAATAGCTCGATACATGTATAAGCCTGGAACCATGATCACAATGGATGGTACGGTTATGGCAATTCTAGGATATCCTGTATTTCCTTTGATCATAGAGGCAAGTAGTCCGGCTGTTAATGCGCCAATAAAGGCTGCGGCTGCAGCAGGTAAAGATAAATCGACAAGTGTTAGTCGTAATGTGTTTGCGATGGCTCCAATGCATCCGGCACTTGCGGCTATTTTTTTAGAGCTGTTAAACATAATGGAGAATCCGAATACGCCTCCAAAACTGGTTAATAGTCTTAATAGTAATTTTGTGGATGCTGAAATGTGTAGTTTCACAAAGTCTACAGGTTGAAGATGTAAGACTAAAGCGCAGATCCATGCAGTAAGTGTAGCAGCTAAAATAATGATAATGGCATAGGCAAGTCTTTCAAGACCAGAACGAAGATCTAATTTAGCTAAGTCAATACCGCTTGTAATGAAGGGAAAGCCTGGAATTATGAAAAGCATAGAACAGATGTATCCAGCTTCGTGTTGTGTGGCTATGCCAAAACAGGTTTCTAAAAAATTAAATAATAAGGCATAGGCTAGGCAGGCCAAAGAAACGCTGGCTGCAACATTTAAAAATAGGGTGTAGTTATGTTTGATGAGTTTCATTCGAAGTGTATTTCCAAGTCCTGCACCTACAAAGGCACAAAGCATTTCAATGGGGCCTCCTCCAAGTAGAAAGGTAAAACAGCTACAGGCAAGGGCTGCAGCTAATCCTAGAATAATGGGGGAGTAGCTAGAGTGAATATTTTCAATTTGATCAAGTTGATCATGGATTTCATTGCATGTGCATGTTTTACATTCGTCTTTAAAGTGATAGACAAAGTCTTCCATACGAGCAAGTTTGGATGTGTTGACACTTGTATTATGTAAAGACAAGGATTGGGCGTGAGAGTCAATTCCATCAATACATGTGTAGGAAATATTTGTAAGTCCAATGTCGGCAATACATGTAATATTTAGTTCACTGGCAATGGTGTTCATTGAACTTCTAACTCGCCAGGCACCTGTACCACAGGCTAGAAGCATCAATCCAATTCTTCCTATAACGGAGGATTTTTCTGTAAGACTTGCATTTTCAATCTTAACTTTTGAATCTTTGTTCGTATATTCATGCCATGGAATGTCCATGTGGTTGTTCATAAGATCATCTCCTATATCATTTATATATAATACACATAGTATAAATATATATTCGATATTTAATTCCATGAATAGTATAGTCAACTAAAAAAAGAAGTCAAATTAATCGACTTCTTTATGAATCCACGTCATTAATACTTTAACAATATAGGCTTTTTGTTTAGGGCCTAGTGGCTGATTGGGTTTAATTTTATGCCATTTGTATAGACATTGTCTGCAACAACAGCCGGTAGCATGTTGGGCAATGAATACAGGATGTCCTTTGAATGGTGTTTGTTTACCATCGTTGGGTATATAGGCTGGAGCTAATCGTTTTTCAACAAAATCGATGGCATGTTTTTCAATGGTGTCCATTCCTTTGGCTTGTATATACTCTTTTTCTTTTTGTTTCAGATGAAAACGGCTCCTAAATTTGGAGTGGGATAAGCGATTAAAAAGTTGTTCAAACCATTCGGATTCTGTCATAACTGCTCCTTATATATAATAAAAAAAACCAGCTAAGCTGGTTTTATAATCAAGTGGCGCCTGAAACAAGACTCGAACTTGTGACCTGCCGGTTAACAGCCGGATGCTCTACCGACTGAGCTATTCAGGCATTTGTTTTTCACTTGACTGCCTAGATATAATATCAAAAGATGTTGTGTTATGCAAGTACTTTTTATAAAATTATGATATATTATTTTTTAAATGGAGGGATGTACTATGTTAGATGCGATTGTAATGGATATGGATGGTACTTTATTGGATCCAAATAATAAGATTTTACCGGAAACAAAAGAGGCTTTGATTGCTTGTCAAAAGCAGGGGACAAAGCTAGTACTTGCGAGTGGAAGAAGTTATACAAGATTACTTTCATATGCTAAAGAATTAGAGATGGATGTATATGGTGGCTATTTGTTAGAGGTAGATGGTATTGCATATTATGATGTTCAAAAGGATGAGCGTCATGTTTTAAAGCAGATGTATAAGGAAGATGTTGAGCCTGTTTTTGCGTATTTGATGCATAAAAATTGTGAGACAATGGCTGTGTTTAATGATGGATTATTTGATTATATTCCAGATCATATAATGGAAAAGAAAAAAGCATTAAGAAATTCACAAGAATATCCAGAGGATTTTCCTTGGACGGGTGGTCCTTGGTCTTGGCTTGCAGATATGCGTGATGGCTATCCTAAGATTACTTATATTAAGGATCTTAGTGAAATTCAATATCCTGTAAATAAGATTCAGACAATTGAGGATGAAGAGGTAACTACCCAATTGGCTTTGGATATTCAAAATGAATTTAAAGATCAATATGAAGTATTCCGTACTTGTCCTAGAGAACTTGAAGTATTGCCTAAAGGATATAGTAAGGGAGCTACTTTAGTTCGTATGATGGATATGTTTGGTTGGGATAAGGATAAAGTCTTCACATTTGGTGATGGTGAAAATGATGTGAGTATGTTTGGTGTTGTAACACATAGTTTTGCGATGGGTCAGGCTTTGGATTATGTAAAAGAAAAAGCAGCTCATGTGACCAAGTCCAATGTGGAACAGGGAATTGTAGCTGCTTTAAAGGATTTTAATATTTTGTGATATAGCTAACAACAAGCTTCATTGTGCTTTCTACACCATCATAGTGTGTTCTTTCCATTCCGTGGCTTGCATGAACACCAGGGCCAATCAAGGCTCCTTTGATGTCGTTACCACCGCGTAATGCGGCACTGACATCAGATCCATATTGTGGGTAGATATCAACGGCATAATTAAGCTTGTTTTCTTTTGATAGTTCAACTAGACGTGTAATCATTTCGTAGTCGTATGGTCCGCTTGAATCTTTTGCACAGATTGAAACATCTTGTTCAGTACAAGCAAGATCTGTACCGATGCATCCCATGTCTACGGCTAATAATTCTTCGACTTCTTCTGGTAAACAACTTGCTCCATGACCAACTTCTTCATATGTACTGAACATAATGACTAAGTCTCTTTGAGGTGTAATGTTGTTGTCTTTTAAGTATTTTAGTACGCCCATTAAAGCGGTAGCTGAAATCTTATCGTCTAAGAATCTAGATTTAATGAATCCACTTTCTGTAATTTGTGCTTTTGTATCAATACAAATGAAGTCTCCGTTGTTGATACCTAATTTTTCAACATCTGCTTTTGAGTGAACAACTTCATCAATGCGAACTTCCATTGTATCTTCTTTTCTTTCTAATGTTGAAGCATCTGGATATACGTGTACACTTGGTGAACAAGAAAGAATTGTTCCTGTATATACCTTTCCATCACGAGTATAGATCTTACAATATTCTCCGTCTAATGTTGGTAAGCATGGGCCTCCGACTTTAGTAATGGCAAGTTTTCCATTGTCTTTAATGGAACGAACCATAAGTCCTAATGTATCTAGGTGAGCACTCAATCCTAGTGTGTGTTCAGAATCTTTTCCGTCTACATAGATCAATAAGTTTCCTTTTTGGTTGCGTCCTGTTGTATAGCCTAATTTTTTGGCTTCTTCGTCCATGAAATCAATGGCTCTTTTTGTATAGCCTGTTGGTGAATCAATATTCAAAATTTGTTTGGCGATGTCACAGACATATTCTTTATCAAATGGTTGCATATTTTAAAACTCCTCCTGTATGTATTATACGCTTTTATACAAATTCTAAACAATGTATTCAACTTTTTTTTCATTTTGTGCTATTGTACAAGAAAAGGAGGCTAATTGTATGGAATTAAATGTAAGAGAAGAAAAGTTAAAAGGTTTATTTAAACAGTTTCAAGTGGAACATAATGAGAATTGTAAGACAGTATTTATTGATAATAATGATGAAAATTTAGAAAACTATTTAAATGAATCGAATATGGTATATTTACATATGGTGGATAAAGAAGTTAGAAATCTTGATTTGACTAAAGTAAATACAATATTTGTGAATAAAGAATATGCGAGTAAATTAGAAAATGGAATTCAGGATGAACAAAGAATTCTAGAACTACTATTAAATAAATATCCCAATCTTAGAGTTGTATTAATTACAGATAAAAAGGGTGCTTATTATAAAGATAAGGACATGATGATTTACCAGAAAGAATTGGCTTCTAACTTTGATAAGAATCTATTCTTAGTTAAATATATGGCTTCAGAATTAAAGGGGAATTCAGAAATGACATCTTTATATCGAGGCGTAAATCAGTAAAGACTACTAGATATGTTAGAGTGCCTAAGACAAAAACTTGAATTCGCGTACGTCTTTGGAATTAAAAGACTTTGGAGGTAGATTAATCCATGAAAACCACCCTACATATCTAGTAGTCATTTCCATTATAAAGGTCCAATGTGAAAAGATTATTAAAAGTCAAAAGTTTTTCAAAATATTTTAAAATACATGTGTAAATCGGTAAGTTGATATTTGTTTTTATTCTCGTTATAATACAAATACAGAAAAGACTACTAGATATGGTGGTCACTCTGGATATTGCGAGAGCGCTAAATCCTTTGTGAGAGGTGGTTAGCGCTTTTTGTTTTCTTCATGAATAATAATGATGACTCGTATGAGTTGTAAAATAGCTATTAAGACAATAGTTATATCAATATTAACTTGAATTTGCATACGCCTATTCCTCCATCCCGGGGATCGAAAGTCTCAAGGATTTATCCAGAGGAAACCACCTGCCATATCTAGTAACAATTTCAATTATAAATACCCAATGTGAAAAAGACATTAAATCCCAAAAGTTTTTAAAAAACTTAAAATTAACCTATGATGATGTTGAATAATGTCTATTGCAATGTAAAGGGAAAATATAACTTATGTGCATAAAATCCGCTTTATATAAAGTGTATGCTGATAGCATACACTTTTGTTTTTTATATAGAAATTTATAGGAAACGGCTTACATAAGTGATATAATGCATATAACACAATATTATTATGGAGGGCGTTGAAATGGATAATAAAACACGAAAATAAAAAAGTCGTGTAAATTTAACTTAGCTATATTAAAGTGTTTGAAAAGAACAACATAATGTTAGACGCTTAAATCATTGTAAAAAATAAGAAATAGGAGGATATGATATGAAGACGAATAAAAAAATCTATAAAGACAATCAATATACATTATCAATTGATCCAGGTTTAAATAATGTAGGATGGGCATTATTTGATGAAGAAAATAAAAAAATGGTCGAGATGGGTGTCAGAAAGTTTGAACCTGCTAAAGAAGCTAAGATATCTCGGTTAAAGCGAAGTGCTAGAAGAAATAATGGAAGAAAAAAATGGAGAAAGCAGCAGCTTAAGCAGGCATTTATAGATTTTAATTTGATAGGGGAAGATGAATTTAAGAATAGTCAGTTTTATGAATTTCATCCTGAGCAATATAAAGCAGCCGGTGTTAAAAATTTAATGGATTTAAGATGTTATGCACTTCAGAATAAAGTTACTTATCAAGAATTATTTCAATGCATATATAACATATTAAAGTATCGTGGTAATTTTTTAAGAGATGATATTGATTTTTAAAATGGAGAATCTTTAACAGAAGAGCTTTTGATACAGGAAATTACAAACTTTATGATTAAGTCATTGCAATTGGATATTGATAACCTAGATAAATTAAAAGAATCTATTAGTACAATGTGTAATCAAAATATTGATGTAAAAGAAATTCCATATACAGAAATATCAGATGATAAAGTATCTCAAAAAAGTATTGAAAATGTGTTTAAGGCACTTAAAGATCAAAAATTCAATCCTTTTATGATTGAAGATGATCCGATTCTGATTGATGAGGAAGAGGGTAAATCTATTATCCCAGAGGCAAAAACAAAGACAATTTATATGAAATCGGTACAAAAATGTAGTGATTTATCGAATCGATTTGAACAGTTATTAAATATTACAGATTCATATCGACTTTATAAAGTGTTAAACGGGGAAAAATATATTTGCACTGCGTATAAAAAGAAGCTTGATCGAGTTGCGGATTATTATTCTTTTAAAGATAGCCCAGAAGGGTGCTCTAAATATTCAGATATTGAATCCGCAAAGATTGAAGAAGAAATAACATATATTACGAATAATATGAATGCTACTAAGGGAAAACCAGAAAAGTATGGTTATACTCGTAAGAATCCACGAGGTCCTATTCATGTTATACATAATGTTTTGAACAGATATCCTAATGGTTTGCTTGTGAAAGAGGCTGTTGATATTTTAAGAACACAACAAAATTATTATGGCAAAGAGGTTGTTTCTGATGAATTTATTGATGTAATTCGCTATATTTTGAAAGCTCGAATTCCATATTATATTGGACCATTGTCAGAAACAGCAAAAAATAAGTGGTGCACAAAGACTGGAAATTTTAAATATAGCTACGACTATACAATTGAACACATAGATGGTGTGGATGAAGAAAGTTCAATAAAAGATTGGAAAGATCGTATGCGTGGACATTGTACATATCTTCCTGAGGCATTTGCACTTCCAAAAGGATCGTTTGTAGCTGAAACATTGCTTATTTTAAATGAATTAAATGTACTTTCAGCGATTGACAAAAATAATAATAGGTATTATTTAACAACGAATGACAAAATTAAAGTATTTGATTATCTGTTTTTAGATGAAAATCATTGTGGGGATGTCAAATATAAAGAAATTTGTGATCTTTTGGATTTAGAATATTTTGGACCAAAAAATAAAAAATCACAGGTTAAAACATTTAAACAGAATTATACACTGTATAAAAGTATAACAAATATTTGTACTGCTTTAAAATTACATTCAATCATTGATTTATTTAGTACAGAGTTTCAAAATAATCAACTAAAGACAATAGAAGAAATTGTTCTGAACCTTAATCTTTACGATGAGAAGAAGCACAAGTATCAGGCATTAACAAAAATGGGAATATCTGATGAAAATTCAAAAAAACTTTCTGCATTGAACTCAAAGAAATTTTATGGATTGTCAGAAAAATTTGTTTTAAAAACACCATTAAATAAAGTTGGACGAAATCTTTTAGAAATATTATTCGAAGATAACCAACCTGGTTATACAAATGAAATGATGACGGCTATTACAAATGCTTGTGATATGAATGGAAATCCTGTTTCGTTTATTGCCAATAAATATGAGGCAGCTTTTAAAGAGTTAGAAAAAAATGGAGAGTTAGAATTAAATTTTAATAGCCTTTTAGAAGTAATGAATAAAACTGGAAATGGTTTCCAAATTCCTGCTTCTCGTCCAGTACTTCGTTCTATTAATCAAATGATGAAAGTGATTCAGGCTGTTTATTTATATTACGGGGTTCCTAAACGCATTGTATTAGAAATTCCTAGAGATATGTCTGGGAAAAATACTAATCATGAAATGCCTGCAAAACACTATAAAACTATGGAAGCTTTACATCAAGATATTATGAAGCAGTGTAAGGATAAAGATCATCCTAGAAAAACTTGCATCGATCAAAAATGGAATGATTTAAAAGATTTTGAGCTAAATCAAAAAAATAGAATAAAACTTGAATTGTATCTTCGCCAAAATGGAATGGATATGATAACAGGAGAAAAAATCAATTTGAATGAGCTTGAAAACTATGAAATTGACCATATTCTTCCAAGAGGATTTGGGGATGATTCAATGGATGATAAGATACTAATACGTTTTGTATCTAATGCATTGAAAAAGGATAGAACACCTCTTATGTGGATTACAGATCCAACGGATCCAGTTATAAATAAATCAGGTAAAGAAATTACAGCCGATCAGTATATAAATCGAGTGAACGAGCTCTTTGATATGAAGTTAATATCTGAAAATAAAAAGAAGAGATTGTTATTAAAAGATACAGAAGATTTGGATCGATTTATTAATCAGAATCTTGTTGATACTCGATATATCACAAGAGAAATGATTGGAATTTTAAAAGCATATAATCGTGTAAAGGGTTATCCTACAAAAGTGATCGCTTTAAAACCTGCTTTTACAAAGAATTATTCAAATGCATTCGATATTTATAAGAATAGAGATTTTGGTTTACAACACCATGCGTTGGACGCAGCGGTATTAGGTATTACGGATATTATGTTAAATAGATTATTTCCAAATTATGAAAGTGGACGAATATCTACATCATTCGCTAAGCATCATCAGATGTTGGCAGATGTTGGAAATGATAAAAAGCTAAGAGATTCGACTAAATATATAATACGAAAAATGTATGAAAAAGTATTCGGTGATTCGCCATTAGATTACGGTTCACTTGTATATGTATGCAAAAATACCATGCCTTTATATTCTCAAAAATCAAATAGAAACTGGAAAGGTGAAAAGTTCCCAGCTTCTAGAAGAGTGCCTTATCAAAAATATGACATAAAAAATGGAAATATAGTTGGAGTATATGATGATAAAAGTGAAGAAAATATAGGTAAACAAAACTCTGAAGTATTACGATTATTTGAAATCAACAATAAAAATCATGCGTTTGATAGTGTGAATTGTGTTGCCTATGACATATATAGAATTCCAGAAAAGAAAAATAATAAAGTGATTTGGAAAAATATAGGTATACATATTCCAAAATGTATTGTAGATGAAGATGGCACTATACAAAAGGATAAGTATATTAAGCTAATTAAGAAGTATTATGGTTTTGATGATAATCTTATAGATGAAAAAGGTGACCTTATTACAGCTTATTTCAAACTACGTCTTTATAAAAATGATTTAGTAGGAAATACTGAAAAACATGAAATTAGAGATTTAGTATTGGGAAGTATTGCTGATAAAAAATTAGAATTAAATAAAATTGATTGTTTTGTATATCAGAAAATTGCACAGAAAAAAGCAAGTTTATTTAAAATGATTATCGATAATCAAGGATCTTCAAAATACGATATTCATAATTATAAGGAATATCAGAAGTGTGAATGTAAAGAAGCGATTCTACGAGATATGATTTTTGATAATATGAATATCAAAAATCAGGAGTTTGCTTCTCTTCTATACGCTAAGATTATTAATGATAAAAAATTAGATTTGGAAAATATAAACAAGATTTGTTGGATACTTGCCTATTATCAGCAATTTTTAAATGAAATTACTGGTAAAAAAGAATTTAATACAGGACGAGGAATAGGTGCTTTAAAGAAAGATGAGAATATTAATTACTTTAAGCTAAAAACATCACCATTGGGTGTGCGATTTAATACAGAAAAAAACCAATGGACCGGACCTGTCGGATATGAAAATGCCTTTAAAATCATAAAAAAAGAAGCATTTACTTGGAAAATTACAGTTTAAGTAGTACAATGTGATTGTAACTTAGTAAAAGGATACCATAACGAAAAATTATGAATATTCTACTACTTTTAGAGGGCATAATTGGTTGCCCTCATTTTTTATTGTTTATTGTATTATTTTTACAACTATCCAGCTATGTTTCTTTCTACAACTAATAAAAAAATACAAGTATAAAAAAGAAAGGAAATAATATTATATGCCGTGGCAAACATTGTGCATCAATGCTGAATCTAAAATAAGCCTTGATCAAAATAATATTGTAATAAAAAAAGCAGATGGTACTTACCAAAGTTATAATTTGAGAGCAATTGATTGTGTTATTTTCAATAATGCAAGACTTACAATTACGCTTCCTATTATATCAGCGTTAGTAGAACATAATACTACTTCAATATTTTGCAATAATAAACATGATCCAATTGGAATGTTTGTTCCTTTTGGAATTCATACAAAAGCATATGAAAAATTAAATGAACAAATAAATTGGAATAATGTAAGGAAGAAAAATCTTTGGAAAATGATTATAGAACAAAAAATTTGTTCAGAGAAAACAACAATTCGATTTCTAAAAGAGGATGTTGAAACTATAAATAAATTAGATGTTTTACAGCATTCAGTAAATTCCAATGATAAAACCAATCGTGAAGCAATAGCTGCACGTATCTATTTCTCAAATTTATTTGGTGAAGATTTTACACGAAATAGGGATTGCCCAGTTAATTATGCATTAAATTATGGATATAAGATTCTAGCAAGTTACATTTCAAGTTGCATTACAGGAAGAGGACTTTTACCTGCACTAGGAATCCATCATATTGGACCAGAAAATGCATTTAACCTGACTTATGATTTTATAGAACCGTTTCGCTATATTATAGATGTTTGGACATATTTGTATATATATAGTATGGATAATGATGCGTTTCTGTCAGGACATAGACAACAATTAAATCAAATATTCAATATAAAAATTCGACTTGAGGACACATGGATGAGATTGGATGATGGAATTTCTAAGATTGTTGATTCTTATATTTCTTATTTAAATAATGATAGAGATACTATATTGCGTATTTCATATAAGGATGGTATTCAACTCAATGAATAAGATAGGTAAGTTTATGCGTATTTTGTTACTTTATGATCTGCCATCTGTTACAAATGCAGATAAAAAAATATATAGAAATTTTGTGAAGTATCTTACAACGGAAGGATTCATTCGGATACAGGAATCTGTTTTTGTTAAAGCTTGTTTAAATGCAAATGCTGTAAAAACATGTAAAACACGAATACGACAGAATTCTCCGGCAAAAGGAAGTATACGATTATTTGTTTTAACAGAAGAAAACTATCAAAAGGGAGAGAACATCAATGATAATTACTCATTTTCAGAACTTATCCAAACAACGGATTACTATATACAAATAGGAGATGAAATTGACTATGATGAGAATTGAATACAATGAACGGAATATCATTCTTCCAGATTTGCGCCTTATTAATATTTTTCAAAATAATAGTAACTATAAAAATTTAGAGGAAATGTTAGATTACTATTTTGGGAAAAAGAAAAAGGCAAAGTGTTCTGTCAAAGGGAACGAAAATTACCCGATATCTTGCAATGAAATGAATTATATATATCTTGAAAATAATTCAAACATGATTTCAGACAATTTGGAATTGAAACCAAAAAGTTTTCTAAATGGATCATTAGAAGAATTTGTTAAAGCAAATCAAAATGATTTTAATACATTAGAATCTATTCGGAATGATGTTAGGGATTTAAGAACAGATCAAGGGTTTTATAAGATTCAAAAAATTTTAGAAAGAGGATTGCAATGCCACTGTTCTTTAGAATTTACAGATTTTCCTTATTCATACATATTATCTATGCTAAGTTTTAAGTGTGATGGGATTTCTGAAGAGAAAAAACTAATGATGCTATATAATCTATCTATATATTTGCAACGAGCAAAACCACTTATAGTAAATTTATCATTTAAGATTGATGAAAACGTGTTAGATTGGATTTACACCTACAAAGATAGTAATGTCTACTTTATTGCATCAGTTGATCAAATAGATTGTTCTATTTTACCTGAAAATGATATGTTACAGTATATAATTTTGAATGATTCTGAAAGTATAAAAACAGAAATATATATGCCAGAAGAATTTGATATTCTTTGTTATTCTCAAAATAGTTATATTCAAAAATATATACACTTACAAAGCCGAAATATACAGAAAATCGCATCTGATTTTTCGAAAAAAGACAAAAATTATGTATGTTTATTCTAAAAAAATGCAATTTTATTGAAAATTAAATTAAAGATAAATTGCTATTTATACTTTATATATAGTAATATTTACCTAGTAAAAAGAATATCAGATTTTAAGTATGGTTCTTTTTACTAAGTTACTGACTAGGCTGGCTACCGCCTATTTATCTCCGTCGATTTTAAGTATGGTTCTTTTTACTAAGTTACTGACTATCTCTCCGTTATGGGCAGAAGAAATCTGATTTTAAGTATGGTTCTTTTTACTAAGTTACTGACATTTTTTTCAGCAATACCAACTTGTTCGTGATTTTAAGTATGGTTCTTTTTACTAAGTTACTGACGGTGTATGAGGTCGAGAGGATACTACTAAAGATTTTAAGTATGGTTCTTTTTACTAAGTTACTGACATCTAACACTGGCTTTTTGTATTCTTCACAGATTTTAAGTATGGTTCTTTTTACTAAGTTACTGACTTTTTTACGTTCACCTAACCATATGTTTCGATTTTAAGTATGGTTCTTTTTACTAAGTTACTGACTCACGATCATAGTTTCCTACATGTTTATCGATTTTAAGTATGGTTCTTTTTACTAAGTTACTGACATTCATTCACTTGAGCTTCGCTCACTCGTGATTTTAAGTATGGTTCTTTTTACTAAGTTACTGACGTACAATTCACTTTCGATAGTAATAACCGCGATTTTAAGTATGGTTCTTTTTACTAAGTTACTGACCAAATTGTTTCAGTATTTTCGGCAAGTACGATTTTAAGTATGGTTCTTTTTACTAAGTTACTGACGTTCAGCTTCAAGCTTTGAGTCAAACTTGGATTTTAAGTATGGTTCTTTTTACTAAGTTACTGACAGCTCTGCTTTGTTTTGAGCAGAACGAACGATTTTAAGTATGGTTCTTTTTACTAAGTTACTGACGAATGAAACAGGCGATTTTAAGAGAGTGTGATTTTAAGTATGGTTCTTTTTACTAAGTTACTGACCTTCGTATCATCATCGTACATATCTGCTGGATTTTAAGTATGGTTCTTTTTACTAAGTTACTGACGATTTCATTGATGATTCAATGATTGCTACAGATTTTAAGTATGGTTCTTTTTACTAAGTTACTGACTGGGTATATTGTTGCCCGCCTGCTCAATTAGATTTTAAGTATAGTTCTTTTTACTAAGTTACTGACCTTTTATGCTATATTTTTCTAAAGAAGCACGATTTTAAGTATGGTTCTTTTTACTAAGTTACTGACCGCAATTACCTCACTTGCAATCTGATCATGATTTTAAGTATGGTTCTTTTTACTAAGTTACTGACTGCGCACTCTGCATATGCACTGAAACTCTGATTTTAAGTATGGTTCTTTTTACTAAGTTACTGACTTATGAAGAATTAAGAGAGTTATTCACTCGATTTTAAGTATGGTTCTTTTTACTAAGTTACTGACTTATTACAAGCCTAGGTTACTTAAATGACAGATTTTAAGTATGGTTCTTTTTACTAAGTTACTGACCAACCCCCCTAAATATATCTAGCCTTTAAAGATTTTAAGTATGGTTCTTTTTACTAAGTTACTGACTATGGGATTTAAACCCATCAAACCCAAACGGATTTTAAGTATGGTTCTTTTTACTAAGTTACTGACAAAAGAATATTAAATTTGTCTGTACCAATAGATTTTAAGTATGGTTCTTTTTACTAAGTTACTGACTTTACAGAACTTTGTTGCGTCTATTGCATGATTTTAAGTATGGTTCTTTTTACTAAGTTACTGACATTGTCTTGTTCTTCGTTAATGAGTTTATGATTTTAAGTATGGTTCTTTTTACTAAGTTACTGACTAATCCCAATCATTTGTAAACCCTGTTAAGATTTTAAGTATGGTTCTTTTTACTAAGTTACTGACTCTTGATTCATTAATTCGTCATTCTGTAGGGATTTTAAGTATGGTTCTTTTTACTAAGTTACTGACAAACTAGATTATAAAACCAAGCGTGAAAAGATTTTAAGTATGGTTCTTTTTACTAAGTTACTGACTGTTACTATTTGAATGTGAAATGCGCTGGCGATTTTAAGTATGGTTCTTTTTACTAAGTTACTGACAGTAAACACCATTTACACATTAACGCAGGGATTTTAAGTATGGTTCTTTTTACTAAGTTACTGACTCTCGTTATTTGGCAAAATTCTTCCATTGTGATTTTAAGTATGGTTCTTTTTACTAAGTTACTGACAGAATCACATTTAAAGCCAAGGTCCGTGAAGATTTTAAGTATGGTTCATTTTACTAAGTTACTTACTGAGTTTTGAGTAAAGAAATATATAAAGGACAATTTAAATATGTACATAAATAATCATTTAAGAATGGACACTTCTGATTACACTTTTAGATCCACACAACTGGATTTTAAGTATGATTCCTTTTATTAAGTTATAAATGTATAGTTAACAGATTTCAGATTGCTGAATTTATTTGTGTTATTTGGAACTTTTTCTAATGAAAATTCTTATGGTAGTTTTTAAGGTTATTTTCATTTGTATTATTTGATCTTAATTATCTGGTGTTACATTAACAACCACATACTCACTTATACCCTCTGTTCTTATAGGAATACCCCAACCAACAAGTCCTGAGCTAATGATTTTTGTGTAGTCTTTTCTGCCAATTAGGATAATGTTATTTAAATGTACTTCTTGATCATTTAGAATGGTAATGTTGTTCTTAGTGATTGAGTTTATTTTTTGTGAATTTTATTTTGTTTTCGTGATTGCCATAAACAGGGGCTACTTTAGTAAGTCTTCCAAGTTGTTTAAATAGGATTTTCATATCTTCTTTGGATGTGGATTCATAGACGAAGTCTTTGCCAAGTAGATAGAAATTTGGTGTTTGTGATTTCTTTTGTGGTTGTGATGTTGTAGGTGGTTTTATGGATGGTATACATATTCACAGAGCCAAAAGTAACGATGGATGTGGATATGATAGCTGAAAGGATTATGTAGAGAATTGGTTTTCGCTTTTTGAATATTAATAATAGTATGAGTAAACAGAATAATGTATGTACAGCCCACATGGCTTGATACGTACGCATATTCCAACAATTTAATAATAATGCGATACATAGTGCGTATCGTATTTTTTTATTGAGTTTATTTTTTAAAAAATTATTTAGTATTATACATAAAATGATTTCTAGAATGAGAATGCCCATTTGAAGATAGATCATGTTATCACTTCCTTTTTGCTTTATCTTACACCATTGTTAGAAAGATTTCTTAGTTTATGCAGTATAATAAAATGGGTGAGACTATGTATAAAATAATGATTGTCGAAGATGATGAACTCATCTCAAAAAAGTTAGAATCGTTTCTTGAATCTTGGAATTATTCAGTTTGTCGAGTTACTGATTTTTATAATGTGATGGATGCATTTCATTCCTTTAATCCAGACTTAGTATTAATGGATATAACACTGCCTTATTTGAATGGATATTTGTGGACAGAAAAGATTCGTGAAGAATCCAAAGTTCCAATTATCTTTATTTCAAGTGCTACAGACAATATGAGTATTGTGATGGCTATCTCTAAGGGTGCGGATGATTTTGTGTGCAAACCATTTGATTTAAATGTTCTAGCTGCTAAAATTACGGCAATATTAAGACGTAGCTATGACTTTGTATCCAATCATAATATTCTGGAATATCAAGGTGTACGCTTTAATTTAGATGATAATACAGTAAGTTTTCAATCTTCTCAAATGGAACTGAGCAAGAATGAGGCAAAGATCTTACGTTTACTTATGGAAAAGAAGGGGACGATTGTATCTCGAGATCGTTTGATGGAATATTTGTGGAAGACGGATTTTTATGTGGATGAAAATGCATTAAGTGTGAATGTGAATCGTTTGCGTAAAAAGTTAGAGAGTATTGGCATTGTGGATTTTATTCAAACAAAAAAAGGGTTGGGATATAAGATATGAAATTGTTTGGCCATTATTTAAAAGATCGATTGTTTTTTATAATGATTTATGTTGTAAGTGTTTTGATCTGTTTATGTGTATTTAAACTCTATAATCTAGAACTTGAAGCTTTTACATATGCTTTTATGATTTTATGTGTTTTGTTGGTGGTTTGTTTCTTATTTGATTACTACAAATATTATAAGAAACACCAAACCTTAGTAACACTTCAATCCAATAGTAATGTTTCTTTGTCTTGTGATCTTCAAGATTCTTCATTGATGGGAGAGGATTATCATAAAATCTTAGTGGCTATGAAAGAGTATCATGATGAGTATGTTATTTCTTCGGAAAATAAAATGCATGATCTAGAAGATTATTTTACGATGTGGGTGCATCAGGCTAAACTTCCCATTGCCGCTATGAAATTACTACTTGAAGATGAGAACTTAAGTCGTAGTGAAATTAAGTTGCAACTCTTACGCATGGATCAATATACAGATATGGTTTTAGCCTATTTACGCTTACATAGTACGCATACCGATTTTTTATTTAAAGAATTAGAATTGGATGATTTGATTCGACAATCGATTCGTCGCTTTTCTACAGAATTTATTCGTAAACACATTCAGTTGAGCTTTAAAGAAACCGGGGATGTTATTTTGAGTGATGAAAAGTGGCTTGTGTTTGTATTGGAACAAATTCTTTCGAATAGTCTTAAATATACCAATGAAAATGGTTTGATATCTATATATATGAAGTCTAAACATGTTTTAGTGATTGAAGATACCGGTATTGGCATTAGTGCAAGTGATATAAATCGTGTGTTTGAAAAGGGATATACAGGCATGAATGGGCGTAGTGATAAAACAGCTAGTGGTCTAGGTCTATATTTATGTAAAAATATTTTAGATATGTTGAATCATAAAATTCGAATTGAATCAAATATTGGTAAAGGCACTCGAGTGATATTGGATCTTACGCATTTTGAAGGAAGAATTGAGTAATCTTACAATCTTGTAAGAATAGTGTTAGCTGAATCGATGGCTGTATTTTTGGATTCTTTGTAGAATTTTGGTGTACATGGAGGTAATGGATATGGCATTATTAGAAGTAAAAAATTTGAAAAAAGTATATACAACAAGATTTACACAGAATCAAGTACAGGCATTGAGTAATGTGAATTTTAGTGTGAATAAAGGCGAATATGTAGCTATCATGGGTGAGTCTGGATCTGGTAAGACAACACTATTAAATATCTTGGCGGCTTTAGATAAACCAACAAGTGGACAAGTCTTACTACATGGTAAAGATATTACGCATATTTCAGAAAAGGAAATTGCGAACTTTCGAAGAGAACATTTAGGTTTTGTATTTCAAGACTTTAATTTATTAGATAATTTTAATAATCGCGATAATATTTTCTTGCCTTTGGTTTTAAGTAAGAAAAAATATCCGGAAATGAAAAAAAGATTGGAACCTATCGCAAAACAATTAGGGATTGAGAATATTTTAGATAAGTTTCCATATGAAATCAGTGGTGGACAAAAACAGCGTGTAGCTGTTGCTCGTGCTATCATCACAAATCCAGATCTAATTTTAGCCGATGAGCCAACAGGAGCTTTGGATTCAAAGAGTACAGAGGAACTTTTACATTTATTTGGAACCATCAATGAAAATCAACAGACGATCGTAATGGTAACCCATTCGACAAAGGCAGCAAGTCATGCGTCTCGCGTTCTATTTATTAAGGATGGAAAGATTTTCCATGAAATTTATAAAGGAACTAAAAGCTTAGATCAGATGTATCAATGTATTAGTGATACGTTGACATTACTAGCTACAGGTGGTGTGCATCATGAGTAGAGCTTTCTATTTAAATTTAGCTGTAGATAATTTGAAGAAGAATGCACGTACCATCATTCCTTATATATTAACGAGTGTCTTAACGACAATGATGTTGTATATGGTTGTTTCTTTGGCAAACAATCCAAACTTAAATGAGATGTTAGGGGCAATGACACTAACGCAGATGTTAGGCTTTGGAGTTGTCATTATTGAAATCTTTGCGTTTATCTTCTTGTTCTATACACATAGCTTTTTAATTAAAAGAAGACAAAAAGAGTTCGCGTTATTCTCTATATTAGGAATGGAAAAGAAACACTTAGCTCGCGTCTTGTTTTATGAAACTGCGATTACTTTATTTGTATCATTAGCTTTAGGTATTGGTTTAGGTATCTTATTTGATAAAGCGATGTTTTTAATCATCGCAAAAATGATTGGTGCAGATATTATACTTGGTTTCTATTTCTCATTTATAGGTATGAGACAATGTGTTCTTGTGATTGGATTGATTTATATTTTGATTTATTTCTATTCTATGATTCGTATTCATATTTCAAGTCCAATTGAATTGCTTCATTCGAGTCATATGGGTGAAAAAGAGCCTAAGGCAAAATGGTTTCTATCTATTGTTGGTATTCTTTGTCTAGGTATTGGATACTATTTATCAATTACGACTAAAAATCCTTTAACGGCATTCTATTTTTTCTTTGTGGCTGTAGTACTTGTCATTATTGGAACGTATTTATTGTTTACATCTATATCAGTGACTTTCTTAAAATTAATGAAGAAAAACAAGAATTACTACTATAAGACAAATCACTTTATTAGTATTTCTGGCATGATGTATCGTATGAAACAAAATGCGGTAGGACTGGCTAATATCTGTATTCTTTCAACGATGGTCTTAGTCATGTTGTCGACAACACTAAGTATGTGGTCAAGTATTGATCGTGTTGTGGATTCACAATATCCTAGAAGTGTAATGGGAAATGGATATGGGGATGCTTCAAATATTGATTTTGATGAAATGAGTGAAGAATTGATTCGTATGGGCATCGTTCCAAAGAATCTTCTTGCGTATAAGAGATTGGATTATGCTGGATATTTAAAGGATGGAACTTTGATTACGGATTACCAGAATGAGGGGATGAATGCCGTAAATGAGATTCAAGAATTTTATTGTTTTCCACTAAAGGATATTCAGGATTATGAAAATATTAAGGGGTCTTTAAAGCCGAATGAAATTTATGTGTATTCCAATGTAGAGACGATCAAGGAAAAGACTCTATCTTTATTTGGAAAAGAATATGTTGTAAAAAAACAATTGGACCACTTAAAGATGGATGAAAATAATCCAAATGTGACAGAACATTATTATATTATTGTGGATTCAGAAAAGACTTTAGAGAAGATGCAACAAGATCAGATACATGTGTATGGCGATAATGCGAGTGCAATACGTGCTTATTATTCGTTTGATTGTGATGCGAATGAGCGTGAAGTTATTAAAAAGTTAGGTCAGAATGAGAATATAAATGATTTTATTTGGTTAAGTAAATTGGATCAGAAACAAGGTTTGATTGAATTATATGCAGGCATCTTATTTATTGGAATCTTCTTAAGCTTTTTATTCATCATGGCAACCATTCTGATTATGTACTACAAACAAATTACAGAAGGCTATGAAGATAAGGATCGTTTTGAGATCATGCAAAAAGTAGGTCTTGAACAACAAGATGTAAAGAAGGCTATTCATTCACAGGTATTAACGGTATTCTTTATGCCATTACTTGTGGCAGGGCTTCATGTTTGTTTTGCGTATCCAATGATTGAAAAGCTACTTCATTTATTATTTGTGAGTGATTCATGGCTTTATATTCGTACGACAATGTTCTGTTTTGTGGCCTTTGCACTAGTCTATATAGTGATTTATGTATTAACTTCAAAAATCTATTATGGAATCGTAAAGAGAAATGTTTAATTGGATATTAGGGTTTCTCTTGATTGGATTATGTATCTATATTTATTATGTAAATCATCATGGAATTTAGTACTCAGATAGAGTACTATTTTTCTTAGGTGATATATATGTTTATAAATGGATTTGACATCTTGTGGGATGAAATTGATGATTATGTGGCCGATATTCAAAGTATTCGAAGTATCGATCAATTCATGTTTAATAAGCCGGTTACTTTCTTTTGCGGCGAAAATGGAAGTGGTAAATCCACCTTGTTAGAGGCTCTTGCGATTAAAAATGGATTGAATCCAGAAGGTGGAACAAGAAATTATGAGTTTTCTACTTATGATTCGTATTCTAGTTTGCATAAACATATGCGTTTGTGGCGTTCTAGAAAACCGGATTGGATGTATTTCTTAAGAGCAGAAAGCTTTTATAATGTGGCGACAAAAGAAATGGAATATGCAGATGCGTTACATCCTTCAAAAGAATATCATATGAAGTCGCATGGTCAGAGTTTCTTTTCATTGATGATGGATCAAATTAAGAGGAATGGATTGTACTTTCTAGATGAACCAGAAGCGGCTTTATCTTGTCAGAATCAATTGGCCTTACTCTATTTGATTGAGGAATGTGTGAAACAAAATTGTCAGTTTATCATTGCGACACATTCACCTATATTATTGGGTTTTCCCAATGCTCAAATCTTATCGTTTGATGAGGGTAAAGTAGAAGAGGTGGATTATAAATCAACTTCTAGCTATCAAACGATGAAATTGTTTTTGGATCGGTATGATTATTTTGTGAAAGATATTCAAGAGAATAATAATGGAGGGATATTGTGATTAAATTAATTGCGATTGGAAAGAATAAAGATAAGGCGTTACAGTCTTTAGAGAAAGAATATATGAAGCGATTGTCGGCTTTTTGTAAGTTTAGTGAAATTGAAGTCAAGGATGAAGCAAATGAGCATGTTTCTAGAGAAGCCGAGGTTTTATTGGTGAAAGAAAAAGAGGGGAATCGTGTTCTAGAAAAATTATCGGATCAAGATTTTGTGGTATTACTTGATCTTCATGGCGAAATGATTGATTCTGAGACGTTTGCGAAAAATTTGGATACTTGGCAAATGAAGCATTCAAATATTGTTTTTGTGATTGCGGGAAGTCTAGGACCAAGTGAAAAATTAGTTTCTAGAGCGAATTATCGTTGGAAATTATCGGATCTAACTTTTACACATTTAATGACGCGAGTCTTGATGTTGGAGCAGATTTATCGGGGTTTTATGATCAATAATGGGCGTAATTACCACAAGTAAATGATGTAAGCGCTTTTTGTGAAAGATTTTACTTGTGAAAAACTAGTCAATCAATTTATGTAGTGATATAATGGATGTGCAAAAAAATGACAGTAGGAGGAATATACATGACAAAGAGAACTGTTAAAGACCTTGATGTAGCTGGAAAAAAGGTCATCGTACGTTGTGATTTTAACGTGCCAAGAAAAGATGGTGTTATCACTGATGATAACCGTATCGTAATGGCTTTACCTACAATTAAATATTTAGTAGAAAACAAAGCTAAAGTTATTTTGATGTCTCACTTAGGAAAAGTTAAGACTGAAGAAGACAAAGCTAAAAACAACTTGGAATGCGTAGCCGTACGTTTACAAGAATTGTTACCAGATGTAAAAGTAACTTTCTGCCCAGTAACTCGTGGTGAAGAATTAGAAAACGCTGTAAATGCATTAGCTGATGGTGAAATCGTATTAATGCAAAATACTCGTTACGAAAAAGGCGAAAGCAAAAACGATCCTGAATTAGGTGCATATTGGGCTAGCTTAGGTGAAGTATTCGTTGAAGATGCATTCGGATCTGTTCACCGTGCTCACGCTTCTACTGTAGGTATCCCTACAAATATTAAAGAAAATGGATTAGGATTCTTAGTAGAAAAAGAAGTTACAATGTTAGGAAAAGCTGTTGATGAACCAGCTCACCCATTCGTAGCTATCATTGGTGGATCTAAAGTATCTAGTAAGATCGATGTTGTTGACAACTTATTGAAAAAAGCTGATAAAGTTATCATCGGTGGTGGAATGGCTTATACATTCTCTAAAGCTGTTGGTGGTTCAATCGGTACTTCATTGGTTGAAGATGACAAATTGGATTTAGCTAAAGAATATTTAGAAAAAGCTGGAGACAAATTAGTTCTTCCTGTAGATAACGTAATCGCTGATGCATTCAGTGAAGATGCTAACACTTCTGTTGCAGATGCTGGACAAATTCCTGATGGATGGATGGGATTAGATATCGGTCCTAAATCTGTTGAATTGTTCAGAAAAACTTTAGCTGGTGCTAAAACTGTAGTATGGAATGGACCTATGGGTGTATTCGAAATGCCTAAATTCGCTAAAGGTACTGAAGAAGTATGTAAAGCAATCTCTGAATTACCAGAAGCTATTACAGTAATTGGTGGTGGAGATTCTGCTGCTGCTGCAAAACAATTAGGATATGCAGACAAATTCTCTCACGTTTCAACTGGTGGTGGAGCTAGTTTGGAATATATGGAAGGTAAAACATTACCTGGTATCGCTATTATCAGCGAAAAGTAATAAGGAGATGTACTTAAAATGAGAAAACCTATTATCGTTGGAAACTGGAAAATGAATAAAAACAACGCCGAAACAAAAGCTTTCTTCGAAGCTGTTGATGGTGTTGCTGCTAGCGAAAATGCTACTTATGGAATTGGATGTCCATTTACTGATTTAAGAACTGCATTGGATCACGCTAAAAACTTAGTTGTAGCTGCTGAAAACTGCCACTTTGAAGATAGTGGAGCTTTCACTGGTGAAGTTAGTGTCCCTATGTTAGAAGAAATGGGAGTTAAATATTGCATTATCGGTCACTCAGAACGTCGTGAAATGTTTGGCGATACTGATGAAACAGTAAACAAAAAAGCTAAACGTTTGATCAAAGCTGGAATCACTCCAATTTTATGTGTTGGTGAAACAGAAGCTGATTATGATGCTGGAAACTCAGAAAAAGTAATTCGTGAAGAATTAGCTGGTTCTTTAGCTGACTTATGTCCAAAATGTGTTGGTGAAATGGTAATTGCTTACGAACCAATCTGGGCTATCGGAACTGGAAAATCTGCTTCAGTTGAAATTGCTGAAAACTGCTGTAAAATCGTACGTGACCAAGTTAAGGTTATGTATGGTGAAGAAGCTGCTGAAAAAGTACGTATCCAATATGGTGGAAGTGTTAAACCTAATAACATCGTTGAATATATGGCTCAACCAGATATCGATGGTGCATTAATTGGTGGTGCTAGCTTGAAAGAAGATAGCTTCACAGAAATCATTGAAAAAACAAAATAATTGATGATTATATAGGCCTCTTTGAGGCCTTTTATTTTTAGCTGTTTCTAACCAAAAATAAATTTTAGGGTTGTTTGGAAGGTGGTTTCGTGGTAAACTAATCATGAACTATTTTAAATAGGGGGTAGAATAAAATGAACTTTGTAGAAAATAATGGTAAAAAAGTCGCAGCAATTCTTTGTGTAGCATCTGCTTTCCCTGTTGTCGCAACAGTGGTTGCAGCCAAGGAAGAACCAGGATGGCATGGCGATCGTTACGTAAACGAAGATAAAACTGTAGCTAAAGGATGGCAAGAAATTGAAGGAAAATCTTACTATTTCTCAGAAGATGGTACAGTAAACTCTTCAAAAACTGAAAAAGCCACTACTGCTAGCGTTTCAAGTAACATTACAGGGGAAGTGAAAGAAACAGTAGCGACAGCTAGTCAAGAAGCTGTAAAACAAGAAACAGAAGAAAAAGCAGTTGTAGAAGAAACACCTGTTCAAACTGAAGAAGTTAAAACAGAAACAACAGAAACAACTACTGATACAACAACGGATACTACTGTAACTCCGGATACTGCTGAAACTCCAGAAGCTCCTGCAGCTCCAGAACAGACTCCAGAGCAAAATCCAACACCTGCTCCAGAAGCTCCTGCAGCTCCAGAACAGACTCCAGAGCAAGATCCAACACCTGCTCCAGAAGCTCCTGCAACTCCAGAACAAAATCCAACACCTGCTCCAGAAGCTCCAACAGCTCCAGAACAGACACCAAGTGAGGATACAACAACTCCAGCTCCAACTCCAGATCAGACAGTTACTCCTGCTCCAGATCAGAATACAACACCTGCTCCGGATCAGAACACAACACCTGCTCCAGATCAAACAGCTTCTAGCTTAGGTGATCGTATTTCTTCATCAGCTCAAGAATTAGTCGGTGTAACGGATGGATTATGGTGTACACAAGTTGTGCAACAAGCATTGGCAAATGCGGGTGTAAGTGATGCATATCAATTATGGCCTGATCAATATCAAGGTGTATATGGATATTACACAGATAGTCCTTTAGCTGGTGACTTAATTTACTACAACAATGGTGGACGTGGTGTTGACCACATCGCTGTATATATTGGAAATGGACAAGCTGTACATGGAAACTACAATGGTAAAACTGTAATAGCTGGCGCATATCAAAGTGGTATGGGTAATCCACAATATATTCGTGTAGTAAGATAATTGAATTTTAAGCTTGGCAATTTGCCAGGCTTTTTTTTAATGTCGTTGTATTGTATAATATGATGTAGTTTTGGAGGCTAATTATATGAATGAAGCTTATAAAAATCTTCTAGAAAGAAGAAGTGTTAGAAAATATAATGATAAAAAGGTCAGTCATGATTTAATTGAAAAAATTGTATATGCAGGTCAATTTGCGCCTAGTGGCATGAATCGTCAAATTTATGCCTTTGTGGTTGTAGAAGATGAAGAATTGATGCATGAACTATCGAAAAAGAATGCAGAAGCTATGAATTCTACATCGGATCCTTTCTATGGGGCTAAAAGTATGATTATTGTATTTGCGGATACAAATGCACCGACATATTTATATGATGGAGCCTTAGCTATGGGAAATCTAATGAATGCAGCCAATGCCTTGGGTGTCGATTCATGTTGGATCCATCGAGCTAAAGAAGTTTTTGAAACGGACTTTGGCAAAGAATTAAAGAAAAAATGGGGCTTACCAGAATCTTATGAAGGTATTGGACATTGTATTTTAGGCTATAGAGATGGAGAACTTTCAAAGCGCACTGAAAGAACTTCTAAGGTGATTTATGCATAATATACGTATTGGACAAGCAGTAGATATTCATCAACTTCAAGAGGGTAGAAAACTCATTCTAGGCGGTGTAGAAATCGAACACTCAAAAGGCTTATTAGGACATTCCGATGCCGATGTTTTAGTACACGCGGTAGGTGAAAGTATTTTAGGCGCCCTTGCTCTAGGGGATTTAGGAAAGCATTTTCCGGATACGGATCCGAAATATAAAGGGGCAAATAGTTTAGATTTATTGGCTCATATTTATGCAATGATGAATGAAATGGGTTACCAGATTGGAAATGTGGATGCGACCATCTTGGCAGAAAGACCGAAAATGGCACCACATATTATGGCTATGCGAAAAAATATTGCAGCTGTTTTACATTGTGATATGGAAGATATTTCCATCAAGGCAACGCGTGGAGAAAAGCTAGGCTTTGTAGGAAATGAAGAGGGCATAGTGAGTTTAAGTGTTTGTATATTGGAGAAGAAAAGATGAGAGTTGTAATTCAAAGGGCAAAAAACGCAAAATGTACAGTTGAAGGGCAAGTGACAGGACAAATTGATCATGGCTATTGTCTTTTTGTAGGTTTTAATAATGAGGATACAGAAGAAATCATTAATAAAATGATTCATAAAATTTTATTTTTACGTATTTTTGAAGATGAAAATGGGAAGATGAATAAATCGATTCAAGATGTAAATGGTAGTATTCTATCTATTTCACAATTTACTTTATATGCCGATTGTAAAAAGGGGAATCGTCCAAGTTTTACAAATGCGGGAAAACCAGATTTAGCTACAGTATTATATGATCAATTTAATCAGAAGTTACAAGATCAAGGTATGCATGTAGAAAAGGGGATTTTTGGAGCCGATATGAAGATTGAATTGTTGAATGATGGTCCAGTTACAATTGTATTGGATTCGAAGGAGTTGTTTTAATGGAAATTATATATGGAAATGTACTTGCGGATAACATAAAGTCTTCAATGAAACAAAAGATTGATGACATTCGTGCTGAAGGAGCTAGATTGCCTTTACTAAGTGTAGTACTTGTGGGAAATAATCCGGCAAGTATGTCTTATGTTCGTGGTAAAGAAAAGGCTTGTTCTTCAATAGGAATGCTTCAAAAAACGATTCGCTTAGATGAAAATGTATCACAAGAAGAATTGAGTAATGTGATTATGGAGCTAAATCTAGATCCGGAAGTGGATGGTATTTTAGTCCAAATGCCATTGCCAGATCATTTAGATGAAACGGCCGCATTAGAATTGATTGATCCACAAAAAGATGTGGATGGTTTACACCCCATGAATGCCGGGTGTTTATTGACAAATCGTCCAGGCTTTATTCCATGTACTCCACAAGGTGTGATGGCTATGTTAGATTCGATTGGATATAAAGATTTATCGGGAAAACGTGCTGTTGTTTGTGGAAGAAGTAATTTAGTTGGAAAACCCGTCGCGTTATTGCTTCAAAATCGCAATGCGACAGTTACAATTGTACATTCGAAAACACCAAATATTGAACAGATTGCTTCTCAAGCCGATATTTTGATTGTTGCGATGGGTGTTAGTCAAATGGTCAATGAAAATTGGGTAAAAGAAGGAGCTGTGGTAATTGATGTGGGAATCAATCGTGTTAATGGAAAACTTGTCGGGGATTGTGACTTCGAATCGGTTGCGAAAAAGGCAAGTTATGTAAGTCCAGTGCCAAAAGGTGTTGGTCCAATGACGGTTTGTATGTTATTATCGAATACGCTAGATGCATATAAAATGCATACGCAAGGAGAATAATTATGGAATATGGATTAAATGATATTGTTGAAATGAAAAAAGAGCATCCTTGTCATAAGTCCACAGAATGGAAAATTATTCGCATGGGTGCTGATATTCGAATTAAGTGTTTGGGTTGTGGAGCAAGTGTTTTGATGCCTAGACAAAAATTTGAAAAGAAATTGAAAAAAGTAATTCGACATGAAGAAGAATAGAGAGGATGTATTGAATTTATGCCATTAACTGCAGGAATTGTTGGTCTTCCTAACGTAGGAAAATCGACTTTATTTAACGCTATCACAAAATCTCAAGTGGAAGCTGCAAACTATCCATTTGCGACAATTCAGCCAAATGTAGGTGTTGTAGAAGTACCAGACTATCGTATTGATCGTTTAGTTGAAATCTTCAATCCGAAAAAAACGATTTATACAACATTTGAATTTACTGATATTGCAGGATTAGTAAAGGGAGCAAGTCAAGGTGAAGGTTTGGGTAACCAATTCTTATCGAACATTCGTTTAACAGATGCGATTTGTCACGTAGTTCGTTGTTTTGACAATCCGGATATTACACACGTAGAAAATAGTGTGGATCCAATTCGTGATATTGAAATTATCAACTTAGAATTGACTTTGGCTGACCTTCAAACGATTGAAAATCGTAGAAGTAAGATTGAACGTAAGGCTAAGACAAACAAAGATAAAGAATCATTGGATGAACTTGCTTTATTGGATCGTCTTCAACCTGTTTTAGAAGAAGGAAAACCAGCGCGTTCATTAGAATTAAATGAAGAAGAACAAATTTTGATGAAGGGTTATAACTTATTGACCGCAAAACCTATGATTTATGTTGCCAACTTAGATGATGAAGGGATTATGGATCCAGATTCATGTGCTTACTACAATCAAGTAAAGGAATATGCACAAAGTCAAAATAACCAAGTCGTTGCCTTATGTGCGCAAATGGAAGAGGAATTGTCTGGTTTAGATAAAGAAGAAAAAGATGCGTTCTTAGAAGAATTAGGTGTTGAAACTTCTGGTTTAGATCAATTGATTCAAGAAGCCTATTCCGTATTAGATTTATGTACATTCTTAACGGCTGGAGAAGATGAATGTCGTGCATGGACATTCAAAAAAGGTATGAAAGCACCGGATTGTGCTGGTGTTATCCACACAGATTTCAAAAAAGGCTTTATTCGAGCAGAAGTATATCGCTTTGATGATATTGATGAATTGGGTAGTGAATTAGCTATTAAAGAAGCAGGACGTTTACGTCTAGAAGGAAAGGATTATGTCGTTCAAGATGGCGATGTAATGCATTTTAGATTTAATGTTTAGTCTACAAAGTATTGTCTATTTGGTGATTGCCGTTATTCTATCTATGTCAATTCATGAAACAGCTCATGGCTTAGTTTCTTATTGGATGGGAGATCCAACCGCTAAATTAGAGGGAAGATTAAGTCTAAATCCTTTTAAACATGTGGATTGGCTAGGCTTAGTTTGTCTATTGATTTGTGGATTTGGATGGGCAAAACCCGTTCCGATTGATGCAAGATATTATAAAGACGCAAAAACAGGGATTATTTGGACAAGTTTTGCGGGGCCTGTCGCAAATTTTCTTTTAAGCTTTATTTGTATATTCCTATTTTATGCACTTTATAAATTTGCACCTCAATTTATGATGACAAGTGTTGGTTATTTTGTATCAAACACATTGACCTATACAGGACTTATTTCTACGGGATTTGGAATTTTTAACTTAATTCCAGTTCCACCACTAGATGGATCGAAAATATTATTTTCATTTTTACCAGATGATAAGTATTATAAATTTATTGATGGTGCACCATGGATGAACATCTTATTTATCTTTTTGATTTTTACAGGTCTATTAGATTATCCACTAGGTATGTTACGTTCAAATATGATTCAATTTTTTGAGATGATTGCAAAGATGATTTTAGGTTTCTAAAGTCATCTTTTTTAAACGCTTTCACAAAAAAATGACATTTTACTAAAAATTAACATAAATTTAATATTGTTTTGACATTATTTTTATTGCATAATAAAGACGTCGCAATGTGGAATTTTTTGCGTGAAAAAATTGAAAATAAAATATTCATTTTATAAAAGGAGTTCAAGATGGAAATAGTTACAATGGTCTTATCCCTATTAGGTGGCATTGCGTTATTTTTGTTCGGTATGTCTTTAATGGGCGATGGACTAAAAAGCGTAGCTGGTAATAAGTTAGAAGCATTCTTGTACAAGATGACAAACACAAGTCTAAAAGGTGTTGCCCTAGGTGCAGGTGTTACTTCTGTTATTCAATCTAGTAGTGCTACGACAGTAATGGTCATTGGTTTTGTTAACTCAGGTATGATGAAACTAAGACAAGCAATCGGTATTATTATGGGTGCTAATATTGGTACAAGTATTACCGGTTGGATATTGTGTTTATCTTATGTTGGTGGATCTAGTGGTATTGCGAGCTTATTTTCAACAGCTACGATCACAACATTGTTTGCGTTTATTGGTATTTGTTTAAAAACATTTGGAAAACGTACTACACATAAAAATGTTGGAAATATCATGCTTGGTTTTGCGATTTTAATGACAGGTATGCAACAAATGAGTGGTGCTGTTTCACCTTTAAGAACAAATGAAACATTCATTAGTATGCTTACAATGTTCTCAAATCCAATTATGGGTATTCTTGTTGGTATTTTGTTTACAGCTGTTTTACAAAGTGCAAGTGCTGCAATTGGTATTTTGCAGGCACTATCTATGACAGGCTCATTGACATTTGCGGCAGCCTTCCCAATTAACTTAGGAATTGGTATTGGTGCTGCATGTCCAGTGTTGATTTCTGCTTTAAGTGCAAATAAGAATGGTAAACGTACCGCATTAGAATATTTGATCAATGACTTATTTGGTATGATTATTTGGTCTATCTTATTCTATGGTTCAAATCTATTTATGCACTATGATTTTTTGAATAAAGTTATGTCTCCAATCAATATTGCATTAATGAATACAGCGATTCGTTGTGGAAATGTATTAGTTTTATTCTGGTTCATTCCTCAAATTGAAAAATTATTGATGCGTATTGTCAAAGACAGTCCAGAAGATCTAGCAGAACAGGCTGACTTTGATTTATTAGAAGAACGTTTGATTCCTTATCCTGCCTTAGCTATTGCTCAATGTCATCGTGTTATGAATGGTATGGCTAAAAAGGTTCGTAATAATGTGAATCGTTCAATGAACTTGATCAATGAATTTAGACCTGAAAAATATGAGAAAGTACATCGTAAAGAAACATTGATTGATAAATATGAAGCGCGTTTAGGTTCTTATTTGATGCAACTTACAAAACAAGCATTAAATACTGAACAAACAAGACAAGCCTCATTATATCTTCATACTATTAGTGACTTTGAAAGAATCGGTGATCACGCGGCAGATATTGCCGAGATGTCAAAGAGTATCAATGAAAATCGTATGGAAATGTCAGAAGCTGCCATGGATGAGTTAAACCTTGTCATGGAAGCCGTTCGTGAATCGATGAATATGACATACCATGCATATCTAGAAGATGATTTAGATTTGGCTCGACGTGTATCTCCACTTGGAATTGTCATTCGTGGACTATGTGATGAAATGAAATTACGTCACGTTGAACGTTTATCTCAAGGAAACTGTGGACTTGAAGAAGGTACAGTATTCAATGATTTATTGAATAGTTTAAACCGTATTGCCACACACTGTGCAAGTAGTATGGTGGCCTTGGTCAAGATTCGTGAAAAAGATACAGATATCCATATTCACGATTCAAAGGTATATGCGATCGACGGTGATGATTATAAAACGACGTTAGCTGAATATCGAGAAAAATATGATCTTGGACAAAGAGAAGGTCGTATTGTAAGTATGGAAGACGATCAAGTTGAATAGAAATTAAAAAAGGGCCTGAGAAATCAGGCCTTTGATGTATCAATTTGAATGTCACATTTGTCTTGGATTGAAAAAGTATTAAAATAGGCTTCTTCTAAAGGAATCCAGCGTTGAATGAAATTATTCAACATCTTTGGATTTCTTTTTCTTAGTCTTTCTATTTGTTCATCTTTATTGACTGTTAAGAAAACGGAAAAATCATAATATTTTTGAAGACTAGAATGCATAGAATAAGAGCCTTCTATAATATTGAATGGTTTATATGGAATCAAGATAGCATGCTCTATAGACATCGTTGAACAATTGAATTTACGCAACTTTACATCTTCATGTTTTGATAATGGAATTAATATTTCTTCTTTAAAACGCTCATGATCCACATTTTCTCCAGGACTTTCAAGCCTTTCTTTTGTTCTTTGATGGGGTTGCAAGAAAAAGTCGTCCATTTTAAATACGTTGCAGTCATATACTAGTTTTAAAAGATTTGAAAGTGTTGTCTTACCTGAAGCACAACGACCATCAATTGAAACCATAGAAGGGTGGTTGTTGTCTATATATTGGAATAATTCTAAAAATGGAACATACTTTTTATGAATCAAACGATATGCAGGATGATACAATTGATTGAACGTATCTGAATGATGAATGGCAGGATACCCCTCTTTTTTCCATTTTAAAAGTAAATCCTTAGATTCTTCGAAAGAAAAAGGAAGCGTATGATTTGAGATAAGTTCTAAAAGAGTTTGAATCTTATCTTCAAGTTGTTTGATTCCATTTTCTTCTTGTTGGCATGATCGTATAAATAAGGTACTTAGTGTATTTACATTTAAACCATAATTCAAATGTAGACGAATATAGTCTCCATCTAATTCTTCAATTGAATCCGAAGAATCTTTATGATTTTGTAGTTCTTGTTCAATACTTGATTTGACGGTAGAGAAATCAGAAACAAGGTGTTCACATCCAAAACTACTTTGATACAAAAACTTCATAAGGTCTTGTAATTCAAGTTGTGGGTATAATTTAAATTGATTAAGTATATATTCTTTTGTGTTCATAGAATGTATTTTATCACATTCTTTTCTTTTTGATTATAGATAAAAACTATAACAAGTGCATATTTTTAAATATTATAAATAATCAATAAGAAATGATAAAATGATGTTGTTGGAGGAAATTGACTAATGTTGAATATTAAATATGATATTGTAGGATCTTTTTTAAGACCACAAGAAATTAAAGAGGCTCGTGCTAAATTTAATAATAATGAAATCACATATGAACAATTACGTGATATTGAGGATGAACAAATCGCAAAGTTGGTTGCCAAAGAAGTACAACACGGATTAAAGTTTGTGACGGATGGAGAGTTTCGTCGTCGCTGGTGGCATTTGGATTGGCTAAAAGAATTTGATGGTTTTACGACAAAACACTTAGACAAGTTTATTAATGGAAGAAATAATCATATTGAATTGGGTATGATTGAAGGAAAGATTTTTTATGATCCAAATAAGGCACATAAAGAAATGTACGCATGGGATTTCTTAAAGAAGGAAGCAAGTAAATATGGTGTAGAAGCCAAGAAATGTATTTCTGGACCAAACATGATTTTGATTGATCATTTCTTACAACTAGGCATTAAAGATACACCATATTATGGTACGGATATTGAAGCGGTGATTGAAGATATTGGATTGGCATATCAAGTAGCCATTCGTGATTTCTATAATCATGGTTGTCGCTATATTCAAATTGATGATACTTCATGGACCTATATGATCGATGATACGTTTGTATCAAAGGTAGAAGGTTTGGGTTATACAAAAGCACAAGTACTAGATTGGTTTGTGCGTGTAAGTACAAAAGCTTTAGAAAATCGTCCAGAAGATATGCAGATCGCAACACATTTCTGTAAAGGAAACTTCAAAGGAAATCCATTATTCCATGGATTCTATGATACGATTGCCAAATCGGTCGCAAGTATTCCATACGATGGCTATTTTGTAGAATATGATGATGCTCGTAGTGGAACCTTTGATCCTTGGGCTGTTTTAAAAGGCACAGGCCGCACATTTGTAGCTGGCTTGATTTCGACTAAGCGTAAAGAATTAGAAGAGCATGATGCGATTAAAGAGCGTTATGAACAAGCTAAAGCTATAGTTGGTGAGAATATTGCACTTTCTCCACAATGTGGATTTGCCTCTGTAGAAGAAGGAAACTGCATTGATGAAGAAACACAATGGAAGAAAATTGATTTATTGGTATCTTGCCAAGACTTCATTTAAGGGAAATCGTTCGATTTCTCTTTTTCTTTAAAAAAAAAAAAGGAACAATTACTTGTTCCCGTAGTATGAATTTAAGAAAGATTCTTTGAATTCTTTAAATGTACCATCTAAAATAGCTTGTCTAGCCTGTTCTGTAAGACGAATGATGAAACGAAGATTATGCATAGAAGCTAGTTCAAAATATTTGGCAGATTCTGTGCGGTCTTGTGATTTCCAAAGTCTTCTTAATTCGCCTAATGTGATTTTACTTTGACATGTTGGACAATCACATCCTTCATCAATGATTTCATCGCTATCTCTATATTTAGATAGACTGATAGGACCATGCATTGTATACAATCTTCCATGTCTTGCCTCTCTTGTAGGGGCTACACAATCAAATGTATCTGCACCGTTTTCAGTTCCAATTAAAATATCATCTGGATGAGATAAACCTAATAAATGTCTTGGCTTATTTTCAGGTAGTTCTTCGTTACACCAAGTTAAAATATCGCCTAATGTTTCTTTTAAGAAGGCACCGCCTAATCCATAGCCATCAAAATCCATTTGTGCATACTTTTTACATGTAGATCTTCTAAGATCTTCCCAACGACCACCTTGAATTACGCCATATAGAGATTGGTGATATCCTAAATCATCACAATGTTTTTTATGTTCATCAAGACTTCTTTTTGCCCAACGCTCAGTTCTTGCCAAGGATTCAACATTATATTCATAAGTATCCGCTAAAGAAGTTAATTCATCATAAGCCATATGGATATCAGCTCCAATACGACATTGAATCTGCATACTTTCTTCAGGACCAATAAAATCTTCTTGACCTGTAAATGGATCATGAAAGTGTACTCCATCTTCTGTTACGTGGGCTAAACGTTTTTCTTCTTCCGTATTTTTCATATTGTCTTCACGTTTCATGCTGACAACTTTTCCACAACCTGAACCTAAAGACATGACTTGAAATCCACCGGAATCCGTTAAGGTTGGACCATCCCATTTTGACCATGCAGATAAGCCTCCATTAGCGGCAATCTCTGGGGAAATGTTTCGTAAATGATATCCATTACTTAACATGGCTTGAGCATTAATGCTCTTTAATTCTTCCATAGAAACAAAACGAACTTCACCATGTGTTCCCACACACATAAATGCCGGCGTTTTAATATCACCATGAGGTGTATGTATAATTCCGGCTCTTCCTAAATGGCCAGGAATTCTTTTTTCAATTTCAAAATAAAATTTATTGTCATTTTTATATTCCATAAATGCCTCCAACTCATTTATTTTATCATATATTAGCGTCGGCTTATATAAAAGATTATACCAAGTATACTGATTATACCTGCAACATATCTAATACCTAGATCAGATGTCTGAGAAAATCGACATCGCAACAGAACTTGTATTTTCATCGGTTGCCAACATTGTTTCTGATTGGCAAGCCACATTAAATGCAGTAGAGCTAGTTCACCATACAATACACATTAAAGAGAATAGTGAAATTAAGATGAATCTCTTTCTGTTCTTATTGAAATTTGAGGACAATATACTTTTGCCGATTCTGCAACATCCAATAAAGAAAGTACAAATGTAATTGTTGTATTGGATAAATTTGCCTCTTGCGATATAGCTATAGGTCATATATAGTACGCACTAACAAACAATAAATATTTATTTTTCAAAAACGATTTTTATTTTACCATAAGTTTTATTGAAAACCCCATTTTTTCTTTCTATAATATATATCGGTGATAATTTATGAAGAAAACAATTTGGATAGCAACGAGCAATGCTCATAAAGTGGAAGAGTTTCAGACGATGTTGAAGGATTGTGATGTGAAATGTTTAAAAGATTTAGATCATACAATCCATATTATTGAAGATGGAACAACTTTTGAAGAAAATGCATTGATTAAAGCTCGTACATTATTTAATGAACTACATGAACCTGTCATTAGTGATGATTCAGGTTTGGAAGTGGATGCGATGGATAAAAAGCCGGGTGTTTATTCCGCTCGTTTTTTAGGTGAAGATACAAGCTATGATATTAAGAATCAATATATTATAGATCAAGTACAAGGTAAGGTGCGTACAGCTCGTTATGTGTGTGTTATTGCCTATATTGATGAAGATGGAAAAGAACATGTATATCGTGGTGAATGTGAAGGCTTGATTCACGATAAATTGGAAGGTGAAAATGGATTTGGTTATGATCCTATTTTCTATTATCCTGCATTTAAGACAACGCTTGCCAATGTGAGTGAAGAAAAGAAAAATAGTGTTTCACATCGTGGTATTGCGCTTGAGAAGTTTTTGAAAGATTGGAGTAAATAAGTATGTTGCATGTTGTATTGTATGAACCGGAAATTCCACAAAATACAGGAAATATCATTCGAACTTGTATGGCTACAGGTTCTCGTTTGCATTTGATTGAACCATTGGGTTTTTCGTTGGATGAAAAACATTTGCGTCGTTCGGGAATGGATTATATTAAAGATGCCGATATTCATATTCACAAGGATTGGAATGCGTTTGTGGCTGAAAATCCATGTGAACATTATTATTTTATGACTCGCTATGGAAAAAAGGCACCAAGTGAATTTGACTTCACAAAAGAAGAGGGCGATGTTTATTTAGTGCTTGGAAAAGAAAGTACGGGTGTAGACAAAAAAATCCTCAAAGGACACTTAGATACTTGTATGCGTCTTCCTATGGTCGCAAACGCAAGAAGCTTGAATTTGTCCAATTGTGCTGCCATCATTGTATATGAAGTGTTGCGTCAACTTGATTATCCAGGACTTAGTACGCATGAAGAGCTTAAGGGAGAGGATTGGCTTGAAAATCTTAAGGTCGATTGATCAATGCATAGATTCGTTTGAGAAGCGAATCTTTCTTTTTATTTTCTTTCTTTGTTTATATTGGTTGTGGCAGAATGTATGGCAGCTCATTCTGTTTGGTAAATTATTCTTTGTGACGGATTATGAGAGTTTATTTCATATTCAGTCAACACTAAGTATGTATCAATCGAGTGTTTTCATTCGTATCCTATATTATGTGATTTCAAATCCAACTTTGAATGTATTAAAACTCATTAGTTGTATAAAACTAATAGACATTTTGGCTATTGCAGGAGTCATATTATTGATAAAAAAGTTTCGAATTGTCGTTATTTTTAATGGGATTAAATATGTTTGGGGCTTGTTTTGGGTTGTTAAAGCATTAAATTCAAAAAGTGTATATTTGGTAATTTCTTGTTTAAAATGGCTTTCTTTAGGGCTTTTTATAAGTATGCTGATTGTTTCTATAGTTTTACTGTATACGCTTTCAAAAATGATTGCGGATTATGATTGTTTTGTTCATGAATTGTAGACAATATTATGCATTTACTAAATTGTGTACAATTTTTTATAAAATCACACAATTTACCACAATTTAGAATCATATACTTTATATAAAGCTTATTAAGGAAAAATTAAGAAATAAATTACTAAAAAGTGCAAATGATTTTTAAGCGAAAATTTGCAACAAAAAAGAATCCTTGTTAAACTTCAGTTGTTGTAACGAAGAGGTGATATGATGAATTTTATCGAAAAACATAGTAAAATTTTAGCCGTAAGCCTATGTCTATTGACTTCTGGTCCAATTGTTTCGACAATGTATGCCAAAGAAGTTCAACCAGGATGGCATGGTGAAGGCGCAGATCGTTATTATATTTTAGAATCAAATCGTCAAACAGCTACTGGTTTAACAAAAATCGATACTGAACTTTACTATTTCAATAGTAAGGGTGAAATGCAGTTTGGTTGGCAAAATGTTTCGGATGAAACATATTATTTCCAAGCAGATGGAACTGCAGCAACAGGCACTGTTACAATTCACGGCAGTGAATATAATTTCCAAAAGGAAGGTATTCTTCTTCATGGATGGAGTGAAGATGGTAAATCATTCTACGATGAAAAAGGAAACAAGACTTCAACAAACTGGGTTGAAGACAATGGCGCAAAATATTATTTTGACGACAAAGGAAATTGCGTAACGGGTTGGCAAAAAATCGATGGCCAGGACTATTATTTTGGTGAAGATGGAAAGATGGCTACAGGTCAATTTGATGTAGACGGAAAAACATATTTCACTGGGGAAGATGGAATCTTCCGTACTGGTTGGCAAGTAATCAACGGTCAGGATTATTATTATGCAGAAAATGGTGAAGTCACTAAGAATAAATTCTTAGATATTGATGGAACTAAATACGCATTCGATGAAATTGGTAATTTAATTAAGAATACCGAAAAAGATGGATATAAGATCGATGAAAATGGTGTTGCGACTGAAATAACTCCTTCTCAGGATTCTTCAACTCAAGACACTACAAGTACACCGGCTCAAAGTACTACTACAAACACAAGTACAAGTACAAACACAAGTACAAATACTACACAAGCTCCTTCACAGAATACAACAGGTGGTTCTACAAACAATAGTTACAACAATAACTATGCACCATCAACTCCAAGTGTAAGCTCTTCAGCTATTGCGGCTGCAGCGTTGAATCAAATAGGAGCAAGTCAAGATTGTACAATGTTAGTCACAAATGCTTTAGCCGCTGTAGGAATTAATTTCCACGGTTCTCCTGAACAATATTTAAGTTTAGGACGCATTACTTCAAGTCCAGTTGCAGGTGACATTATTGTTTATTCAGGTCACGTTGCGATTTATATTGGAAATGGAATGGCTGTTCATGGTGGATGGTTAGGTAATCAAACTGTAAAGGCATCCGTTTCTTGTGGTAATGCATTGATCGCATATGTTCACGTAGGTTAGAATTCAATTCTAACCTTTTTTTTGTTTTTGTGGTAAAATCAATAATATATTTTTCAAGGAGGTCTTGTATGAACTATATTCAAACGCAAAAATTTAGCGATGTCTATGTTTCTTGTAAAACAATGATGCCTTTTAATCGAAATACAATTACAGCACTCAATGTTCTTGTATATATGATGAAGGCAAAAACAGAAAAGATGGATTCAAAACAGAAATTAGCTTCTACGCTAAATTTAGCTTATGGTACGAAAATATCTTATGGATTAACATCTTATGGAGATTTAATTCAAGTGGATGTGCGTTTTCAATTTGTTCGTCCAGACTGGATTGAAGATGAGAATTATGTAGATAAAATCAAAGATATTATGGATCAAGCTTTATTTCATTCGGTATTGGATGAAGAAAACTTCAAAGAGTCTGTATATTTATTGAAAAATAGATTATTAGCACAAATGGATGATCCAGTCAACTTATCTTGTATGTATGCCTTTGAAATGGCTCATGACAAGCATTCGATTTCGATTCCTGTACAGGGAAGTTTAAAGGATTTAGAAACGCTTACTTTAAAAGAGGTCAAACAAGTATATACACTCTATATGGATATGGCTAAACATTTCTATATTTGTGGATATGTTGATCAAGAACTATATGATTTTATTGATTCTTTGGATTCGCATTGTCCTTTTATTTCAGAAAGAACATTGCTTCCAAAAGTAGAAACGAGTTATAAGACATTTGAAAAGGATATTTCTCAAACCTGTATTTCGCAAGTCTATTCTACATCGGTGGATATTTCAAGTGCAGACTATGAGGCAGAATTGCTTTTGTGTAGTATTTTAGGGCAAAGTCAAAAGAATTTGATGTTTGATGAGATTCGTGAGAAGAATAGCCTTTGTTATTCAATAAGCTCATCGATCATTCGTTTTGATGGTGCGATATTGATTCATACGGGAGTAAATCGTAAAGATGTTACGAAAGTATTGAATTTAATAGAAACCCAAATGGATCGATTATTGAATATGGATTATGACGATGCCTATTTAGAAATTGCGAAAATGGGATTTAAAGATCGCCTTGTTGGCGGGTTGGATCAGGCACTCTCTTTAATTGCCCAAGCATTTTTAGATGATTTGTTGCATCGTAAACTGACAACAGAACAAAGAATTGAAAGAATTATGAAGGTGACAAAGGAAGATATTTCGCGTGTTGCCTTACAAATGAATTTGGCATCAGTAGCCATTGTTGCGGAGAATGAAAATGAATTATAATTTGGATTTAACGAAAGAAACTTTACCAAATGGCTTACAAGTTTTACTTGTGCATAAGCCGGATTATCAAAGATCACTCTTTCTTTTGGGGGCAAAAGTTGGTGGCTTTGACATAGATCAAAATGTGGATGGAACACTTGTTCATCATAAAAGTGGATTGGCTCATTATTTAGAGCATCAAATGTTTTATTTAGATGGAGAAGATGTTAGTGAATTGTTTGCGGGTTTGCAGTGTTCTACAAATGCCTATACTTCATATACAGAAACTGCATTTTATTTTTCAACGACAGCAGATGTAAAAAAGCCATTAAAGCTGTTATTTGATTTTGTTGAGAATCTAGACGTGACAAACAAAACGATTGAAAAAGAAAAGGGAATTATTCTAAGTGAATATGATATGTATCAACAATCGCCTGAACAGCGTCTTTTTAAGGAGACTTTAATCTCTTTATATAAGAATCATCCAATGAAAGTAGATGTATTAGGATCTAAGGAAGATATTCAAAATATGCGTATGGAAGATCTTAAATATTTTTATGAATTGAACTATGATCCAAGTAAATTGTGCCTTGTGGGCATCACTGGAAAAGATACAAATGAAATTATGGAATGGATCAAAGACTGTCAAAAGGATGTAGAAAGTAAGTGTGATAAAGAGATTTCGCGTGTTTTTAAAGAAGAACCGATGGAAGTCAATCGCAAAGAATTTGTAGATACAATGGATATTTCTCAGCCTTTTGTGTGTGTTGGCTTTAAAATGAAGCCTTGTTCAAATGTTATGGAGAGTATAGAAAAGGATTTTGCGGTCAATATGTGGCTAGATTCTTTAATGGGGCCTTTGAATCCTAAATTTCAAGAATGGCTGGATCAAAGAATCTTTACGCAATTTGTAGGAGCAGAAGCTGATTTTACTACAGATCATAGTTATGTCTTGTTTTATGCACAAACTACAAATCCAGATGCTTTTATTGAGCTTGTAAAAGAACAGGTGAAGAAGAAGACAATATCGAATGAAGATTATCAATCTTTGCGTGCGCAGGCTATAGCGAATAATTTAAGGGGCTTAAATCATTTTGATGGTTTAGCTAATGATTTATTAAGAAGTCATTTTGAAAATTTTGATTATATGGATAGTTTAAATCGCATTCAAAAGATGTCTTTAGACAAGGTTCTTTCTAACTTGGATGATTTAGATTTTTCAAATGTATGTGTGACAAAAATTCTTCCGAATGATTCTATCTGATCTAATTTGCGTTATTTTAGCCAAATTAGAGGCTGAAAACAATAGAAATATGTACAAAATAGCGACCTATAGACAAAATAGGTCGTTTGTTTTATATGAGGGATGTTTGTACAATACATTTGAAGAAGGATGGTGATGAAAATGGTGGTCAGAATTGAAGGAGGATAATCAATTATGAATGCGTTTAGTATCGTGGGGAAAATTACGGAAATGCCTGTTTTAAAGGAAACAACAAATGGTTTAAAGACTTGTGAACTTCCTGTTCGTGTGCAGCGTAACTTTCCAAATTCAGATGGTGTTTATGAAAATGATGATATGGTTATTGAAGTATGGCGAGGGCTTGCAGAAACGGTAAGTGCTTCATGTAAGATCGGTGATTATGTAGGAATCAATGGTCGTATTCATTCGCGTAAATACCAAAAGGATGAAAAGGTATACTTAAACTATGGCTTTGTAGCTGAAAAAATTGATTTTTTACGTTAGTAAACAAAGAGAAATACACAAAATAAGAAAACACATCCACAAAAAAAGAAGCGAATCAAGTCGCTTCTTTCTTTTATCATGTCTAAGATTAACGGTTGTAGAATTCTACTACTAACAATTCGTTGATTTCTTGAGCTGTGAATAGTTCTTTACGTTCTGGGTAACGAACATAAGTACCTTTCTTAGCATCTTTGTTTACTTCTACGAAATCAACTGTTGCAGTTGCAGCTTCTAAAGCTTCGTTAATTACGCTTAAGTTTTTAGCGCGTTCACGGATTTCGATAACTTGTCCTGGTTTTACTTGGAAACTAGGGATATCTACTTTCTTACCATCTACTAATACGTGTCCGTGGTTTACTAACTGACGGCTAGCACGACGAGTACGTGCAAATCCCATACGATAAACGATGTTATCTAAACGAGATTCTAACATTACTAAGAAGTTTTCACCAGCTGAACCAGCTTTTTTACTTGCTTTTAAGTAAGTGTTGTAGAATTGTTTTTCACTTAATTGGTAAGTGTGACGAATTCTTTGTTTTTCTTGTAACTGGATACCGTAGTTTGTTAATTTTGGACGACGAGGTGAACCGTGTTGTCCTGGAATAGTATCACGACGAGTTAATTCTTCACCAGTTTCTAAAACTGAGAAACCAAGACGACGAGACTTTTTCCAAATGCTTCCTGTGTTTCTTGACATAATTTTTCCTCCTATTGTTTTATATCATTCATAAAACAATAACAGTACAAATCTTTAAAGGTTGTGTTAACAATGATATTTTCCGCTATCAGCTATTAGCTTACTCATATCGCTTAGTGCTGTAACGCATATCCTTTAACTTTGTATGCTGCTATCAATTTATGCTTATGTATCATATCAAAGAACATGAATAAAATCAAGAAAAGGATGCAATGATTTTGAAGTTTTGCTATAATAAGAATGGTTTGCAAGGAGGTACCACTATGGATAGTGTTTTGAATTTCTTTCGATCAGTATACGCATTCATAAAAAATCAACTTTCTGTGACTGTAATCATCTATCTTTGCATAGCGATTTTAGTCTTGATCTTGGTTTGGATCATCATGCGTATGATCAAACGTAAAAAGGCGTCGAAGCGACTTTCAGATCTTGAAATTGAAATGAATGAAATTCGTAACAATTCCTTGGCCTATAAATTTAACAAAGCATCGGCATTCGCAAGAGTGAATGATGATATCATGGATAAAGTTAAAAAATTAACTCCAAAATATGATACTTGTCAAAATAACTTAAGTGCATGTGATGATTTGTTCAATGAAGCAGATGATTATGTTTCTAGACATCGTTTGCGTAAATCAATGCGTGCAATGGATGATTTAGAAACAATGATGGATGAAACAAAAGAAAGAGTTCGTATTGTTACGCAATCTTTGGATCACATCTTAGCTCGCGAAACAGAAGTTCGTGAATCGGCAAATGCTTTAAAAGAACGTTTCCGTAATGTGAAAACTGTTTATCAAGATAATCGTTCTTCATTCTATGGATCGGTTAATTATGTAGATTCATGTTTAGAGGAAATCGAAAATGAATTCTCTAATTTCGAAGAATGGATGTTTGCTTCTGAATTTAATAAGGCAAAGGAAGAACAAGAAAAAATCTCAAAAATGGTGGATGAGATCAGCTCTAAAATTGCAGCCTTCCCTGGACTCTATGAAAAGGCCAAGAATGTATTGCCTCGTGCAATCAACGAAGTTCGTTTGCACATCAAGGAATTACAAGAAAAAGATATCGACTTATCTTATTTAGAACCAGAAGAAAAATTAACGACCATTCAAAATGCATTGGCAAGTACAATTGATCAATTGGATGCTGGTGAATTTGAATTGGCACAAGAAAACTTGGAAATCATTGGGGATCACATCTTAGCTTTACAAGATGATGTGACGAATGAAAAACAGGCATATGAAGAAATTCATGTGAGTCTTCAATCAAATTTAGATATTGTTAATGTCATTGGTCAGGAACTTGAGGAAATCATGGCACTTTATGCCAATATCAAAGACCGTTTTGGTTTAGAAGATTGGACACACCGCTTCTCTTTGGCAAAAATCCAAATGGAAGATTTAGAAAAGCGTCGTGATGAAATTCAAAATGAATTGAAACAAAATCAACGTCCAAGCGTAGATGTAGTTCATGGTTATCGTAAATTTTCAGAAGATGTTAATGAATTCCACGATCAAGTCAAGGATATGAAAGAAATGCTAGTGGGAGCAAGTAGTGATGAATCACGTGCTAAAAAACAATTGACTAAATTACAATTGATTTTAAATGAAGTGCGTCTAAATACAGTAACACGTCATTTACCTAGTATTTCATCTCAATTTTCTGCAGATTTAAAAGAAGGCGAACGCTTGATTCAACGTGTTCGTGTTGTGTTGGATCACTCACCATTAGATGTACAAACATTAAATGCAGATTTGCAGGATGCCATCGACTTTGTATATAAGTTATACAATAACGCAAACAATTTAGTCGGTGTTGCTGTTATGGTAGAAAATGCGATTGTGTTTGGTAACCGTTTCCGTAGTACGCATGCACAAATGGATTCGGATTTAACTCGTGCAGAGTTATGCTTCCAAAATGGAGAATATACTCGTGCACTTAAGATTGCAATTCAGGCAATCGAAAACATGCACCCAGGAATTTATGAGAAACTAGTTGCTCAAAAAGATCCTGCTGTTATGAATCAGGTGCAGTAATGATTTATTTTGATAATGCTTCGACAACCTCTGTACGTACAGAGGTTCGTCGTGTTTATGGGCAAATGTTAGAAACTTGTTATGGCAATCCAGATAGTTTGCATGCAATAGGACGTCAAGCAAGTACGCTCATGGAAAAGAGTCGATCAAATATTGCTTCTATGCTTCATGTAGAGCCTAGTGAAATTATTTTTACTTCAGCGGCTAGTGAATCCAACACATTAGCTATTGTTGGATATGCTTTAGCAAATGAACATAGAGGTCATCATGTTCTAACAAGTAATGTTGAACATTCAAGTGTTCGTCATGCGATGGAGTTTTTAAAGCGTTTTGGCTTTGAAGTTGAATTTCTTCCAATTAATGAAGAAGGTATTGTAACGCCAGAATGTTTAAAAGCGCATATGCGTAAAGATACGATTTTAGTTTCTGTTATGCATGTGAATAATGAAATGGGTGCCATCAATCCCATTTTAGAATTAGAGAAAATCGTACATCAAAATCCAACTTGTGTTTATCATGTGGATTGTGTACAAAGCTTCTCAAAAATTGATATTCCTTTCGATAAATTAGATATGGCAACGATCTCTGCACATAAGATTCATGGTCTAAAGGGGAGTGCCATTTTAATGAAGAAAAAGAAGATTCAGCTTGTTCCAATTATTCAAGGTGGTCAACAAGAACAAGGTCTTCGTGGAGGAACAGAGAATGCACCGGCCAATATTGTTTTGGCAAAAACGATTCGTTTGGCTTTAGAAGAACAATCTAGTGCGTATGCTCATGTTTCAAAAATCAATCAATATTTGCGTGAAGAATTATCTAAAATTGATGGTGCACATATCCATTCACCTGAAAACGCGATTCCATACATTCTAAATATTTCATTTGATCAAATCACAAGTGAAGTCTTATTGAATGCTTTGGATCAAAAAGGGATTTGTGTATCCGCAAAAAGCACTTGTTCTTCACAAAATACCAATGCTTCTGAAGTCTTATTGGCTATGCATAAATCGGAATTTGATGCGATACATGGAATTCGCTTATCATTTTCTTATGAGAATACTTTAGAAGAGGCAAAATATTTTATAGAAACATGTAAGGAGATTATAGAGAATTATGGCTTATCGTTATAATCATATCTTGATTCGCTATGGCGAATTGAGTTTAAAAGGAAAAAACCGTAACAACTTTATTAAGGCGCTTTATGATAATGTTCGTAAGGCTTTAAAAGCATTTCCAACATTAGAATTTGAAAAACAACATGATCGTATGTATATTTACCTTCATGATGAAGATTCAAAACAGGTAAGTGAAATTTTAGCGAAAGTCTTTGGGATTTCATCTTTCTCATTGGCTATTAAAGTGGAACCAGATTTAGATCAAATCATTGATGCTTGTTATGAATCTTTAGATTTAACAACGCCAAAAACATTTAAGGTAGCTGCACGTCGTAGCGATAAATTATTCCCTTATATTTCGGATGAAATTAATCGTAAGGTAGCCACTAAAATTTTAAAGAACAGTGACTGGAAAGTAGATGTGCATAATCCAGATGTTAAAATTGTTGTTGAAGTTCACCAAGATGCAGCTTACATCATGACAGATCGTGTTCAAGGTGCTGGAGGATATCCAGTTGGTGTTGGTGGAAAGGCCATGGTTTTATTGAGTGGCGGAATTGATTCTCCAGTTGCCTGCTACTTAATGATGAAGCGTGGTGTACATATTGAATGTATTCACTATGCATCTCCTCCATATACTTCACAAAATGCACAAGAAAAAGTTATGGAACTGGCAAGACTTGTATCTGGTTATCAAGGTGATGTTTTAGTTCATGTTGTTCCATTTACAGATCTTCAATTGGCAATCTATCAAAATGCGGATGAAAGTTATGCGATCACATTAATGCGTCGTATGATGATGCGTATTGCGACAGGCCTAGCTCAAAAAAGACATGCGCAAGCAATCGCTACTGGTGAGTCAATTGGTCAGGTCGCAAGTCAAACATTAGAAAGTATGCTTGCGATCAATGATGTCACAAATATGCCAATTATTCGTCCAGTTGTTTGTATGGATAAAGTTGAGATTATTGATCTATCTAAAAAGATTGGAACCTATGAAACAAGTATTCTTCCTTATGAAGATTGTTGTACAATTTTTACACCTAAAAATCCAGTCACAAAACCTCGTGTTGATAAATGCGAAAAATATGAGGGAAAATGGGATTTTGACAAGATGGTACAAGATTGTATAGATAATACAGAAGATATTTGGGTACATCCAGTTAAGGTTGAAGAAGATTTATTCTAAGAGAAGTGAAAATTAAGCACTTCTCTTTTTCTTTTATGTTATAATCTTTCTATGTTGATATGTCCGGTGTGTAAAGAGAAACTAATAAAAGAAAATAAAACATTTCGATGCGTAAATAATCACTCTTTTGATTGTGCAAAACAAGGCTATGTGAACTTATCTCGTAAACAGACAAAAAATCATGGGGACAATGCTTTAATGGTCAAAGCGCGTACGGATTTTTTGGAAAAAGATTATTATGATTTTATGCGTCAATATGTAAAGAAAAAGGTAAAAGGAAATGTGTATTTGGATGCTGGCTGCGGTCAAGGCTATTACACAAAAGAGATTGGTGCAAACTTTGAACAGAGTTATGGCATCGATTTAAGTAAGGAAGCGATACTTCATGCATCTAAACAAGATAAACATACACAATATATTGTGGGAAGTTTATTTGATATGCCTTTTTCAGATGCGAGTATAGATTGTGTTACCAGTATTTTTGTGCCTTTAGGCCAAGATGAAATCTATCGTATTCTAAAAGAAAATGGATATTGGATCGTTGTGGGTCCGGGTCCTAAGCATTGTTTTGAATTAAAAGAAGTATTGTATGACACACCCTACGAAAATGAAATGCCTGAAATACAAGAGCAATATGACATGGTGAGTCAAAAAATCATTAAGGAAACGAAAATGGTTGATGATGTATGGGCTTTGTTGGAAATGACACCATATCGATATAAAACAAGTCAAGCTGGTCTTGATCGAGTAAAAGAATTAGAAAGGTTAGAGGTTACGTTTGAATTTGTCGTAACTGTGTACAAAAAAATATGAAAACAACAATAAAAAAATGGGGAATCAACGGTGAAGGAATTGCGTTCCATGAGGGCAAACCAGTGTTTATTGAAAATGCCATTCCAGATGAAGTCATTGAATTTGATATTAAAAGTGATGAAGGTACATACTTAGTTGGAGAATTAACTCGTTTAGTTGAACAGAGTTCAAAGCGTCGTTATCCATTATGTCCAATTTGGAAAGAGTGTGGTGGATGTGCCTTGATGCACGTGAAGTATCCGGCTCAATGTAAGATGAAAGAGGGAAATCTAAAGGAGACATTAATTAAGTATGCGGATTATAATGGTCGCATTTTACCAATCATAAAGAATCCGGAGCCATTGTCATATCGTAATAGCTGCAAACTTCCTTTTGGTGAAGAATATGGTGAATTATATACTGGAATGTATGAGCGTGACACAAATCATTTCCAAAAGATGGAAAGATGTTATGTACACTCAAAACTTTTAGAACAGACGCGTCAGACTGTTTTAAAAATCATGAATGAACATCATTTAAAGATGTATGATGATAAAAAGAAAACAGGTTATCGTACGTTGGTCATGAAAGAATTTGATTCTAAGATTCAAATTATTTTTGTGACGGGAAAAGAAGATCTAAGTGAAGAATTTATTCATGACGTAACTCAATTAGAGGGTGTTGTTTCGATTTGGCAAAGTGTAAAAACAGAAACAAAACGCGAAGTATTTGGAGATATGCGTTTTATTTGGGGAGAAGAAAAGATGCATCTTCAATTAGAAGATATTCAACTTTCTTTACTTCCAAGATCTTTCTTCCAGTTAAATACGAAACAATCCGTGAATCTTTATAATGTGGTTAAAGATTGGATGCCAAGATCAAAGACTACGGTTGAAGCCTATAGTGGTATTGGCGCCATCAGTTTATTTGTGAAAGATAAGGCACTAGAAATTATTGGCGTTGAATCCATTCAAGATGCGGTAGACAATGCCAATGAAAATGCGATGTTAAATCATGCAGACAATGTATCTTTCATTTGTGAAGATGCGGGTAGTGCTTTAGCACACTTAGTGCAAGAAAAAGATGTGGATACATTGATTGTGGATCCGCCTCGTTCTGGTTTGAATGATACAATGAAGGAAACTATTTTAAAATCAAAGATCAAAACGATGATCTATGTATCTTGTAACCCAGCGACTTTGGCAAAAGATTTAGGTGTATTAAAGAAAGAATATCGTATTGTCAAGATTCAACCAGTTGATATGTTTAGTCAAACTCCACATGTAGAAAGTGTTACGCTACTTGTTCGCAATGATGACTATAGACCAAGACGTCGTTTTGATGATCGAAAAGATCGGGACTACAAACCAAGAAGAGATGGCAATTTCAAACCTAGAAGACGTTTTGACGATAAAAAAGATGGCGATTACAAACCAAGACGCCGTTTTGAGGATGATAAGCCAAGAAGAAGAGATGGTGACTTTAAGCCTAGACGTCGTTTTGATGATGATAAGCCTAGACGCAGATTCAATGATGATAAATCAAGACGTCGTTTTGATGATCGAAAAGATGGTGACTTTAAACCAAGAAGACGTTTTAATGATGATAAACCAAATCGTAGATACGGGAAATAAAACACTAAGGGATTTCAGTTAAACTGAAGCCCTTTTCTTATTGATTGGAAATTTGTTTTGGAGAATCTCGGTAGTTCAGTGATGAGAGTTTCAAATGGAGATGGTGCGAATTGGATTTGATTTTGATATTCAAGGATAAAATGTTGTATTAAAACATTGTTAAGGATACCTAACTAAAATAAGTTCACAAATTAACTAAATAGATAGTTTTATGTTAACAAATGCGTTATAATGGTGTTAGCGCATTCTTTTTATTTTTAATTCATAATAATATACAAGAAAAGAGATAGGCTTTTTGCGTCCGTTTGTGAATAAAATAACAAGAATCTATGAGGAGGAGTTTAGAAAATGAATAATTTTCCACATTTATTTGAACCAATTGAAATTGGAAAAACAACTGTAAAAAACCGTATTTTTATGCCACCTATTTCAACGAACATGGCCGATAAAGGATATGTTACAGATGATTTAGTAGCACACTATTCTGCACGTGCAAAAGGTGGAGTTGGACTTATCGTTACTGAAGTTGTAACTGTAGAACCAACGTATGTATATCTTCCAGGAGATATGTCAATTTATGATGATAGTTTTATTCCAGGATGGAAAAAATTGGTGGATGGCGTACACCAATATGGAACTAAAATCTTAGCACAATTGTTCCATCCAGCTTATATGGCATTCCCAGTTCCAGGAACACCTCAATTAATTGCACCAAGCTGTGTGGGTCCTTACTATGCACAAAGTGCACCAAGACCTGCAACAATTGAAGAATTACATACAATCGTTGATCAATTTGGTCAAGCAGCTCACCGTGTTCAGATTGCCGGTGGTGATGGTGTTGAAATTCAATGTGCGCATGCCCACGGATTATTAGGTGGTTTCTTAACACCTTTATATAATAAACGTACAGATGAATATGGTGGAAATATTGATGGACGCTTACGTTTATGCTTAGAAGTAATCGCATCTGTTCGTAAATACTGTGGAGATGACTTTATTATTGATGTTCGTATTAGTGGTGATGAATATAGTGAAGGTGGATTGACATTAAATGATCAAATCTATGTTTGTAAGCAACTAGAAAAAGCTGGAGTAGATTTTATTCACGTATCAGGTGGTAACACAATCAAACGTGGATCAAGTATGCCTGCACCAGGTACAAGTCCAGCACCTCACGCTCATTCAAGTGAAGAAATCAAAAAGCATGTAAATATTCCTGTTGCCACTGTAGCACGTATTAATGAACCTTGGATGGCTGAAGAATTAATCGCCAATGAAAAATGTGATATGTGTATGATTGGTCGTCCAAACTTATGTGATAGTGAATTTGCGAATAAGGCATTTGAAGGTAAAGTAGACGATATTCGTCCATGTATTGGATGTGGTCGTTGTTTAACAGGTATCATGATGGGTAAACGTATTGGATGTACTGTAAATCCAAGTGTTGAAGATGATACAATTGCACCTGCTGAAACTAAGAAAAAAGTTTTAGTTATTGGTGGTGGTCCTGCTGGTATGGAAGCCGCATATGTTGCCAAAAAACGTGGACACGAAGTTGTTCTTTGTGAAAAATCGAATGAACTTGGTGGACAATTAAGACTTGCGGCGGTTCCAATCGCGAAACAAGAATTGTGTAAAGTTATTAAATTTATGATTCGTCGTTTAGATCATGAAGGTATTGAAGTTCGTTTAAATACAGAAGTCACAAAAGAAATGCTTGAAAATGAATTTAAAGATTACGAAATAGTATGTTCAAGTGGAGCAACTCCAAAAGAAATTCCACCATTCAAAGTATTTAAAAATTGGATGACTGCAGACGATGTATTATCTGGAAAGAAATATCCAGGACGTAACATTGTTGTATTAGGTGGTGGAAGTGTTGGATGTGAAACAGCCGATTATTTAGCACCATTAATCAATGACTTATTCCCAATGAATCGTAAGATTACATTATTAGAAATGACAAATAACTTAATGCCTGGTGAAGGTGGAGCTGCAAAATCTAGATTGACTCAAAGATTGATGCAGAAAGGTGTTTGCATCGAATTGAATGCACAAGTAACAAGTGTGGATGAAAATACAATTACGTATGTAAAAGAGGGTGTTGAACACAAGCTTACAGAAGCGGATACTTTAATTTTCGCAGTCGGTTATGCACCTAAGAAAGTGGAAGTGGAAGCAGAAAATGTACACTACATTGGGGATTGTGAAAAAGTAGGAACTTTAAAAGATGCGATCACAAATGCGCATGAAATCGCAAAAAATATATAGGAGAAAATATGACAAGTAAATTACTACAACCAATTCAAGTTGGTAACTTAACTTTTAAAAATAGAATTATGTTTCCCCCTTTGACAACAGGATATGAAGAAAGAGATGGATCAATAGGTCCTCGTTCATTAGCTTTCTATACAAGACTTGCCCAAGGTGGATGTTCCTATATTGTTATTGGTGATGTGGCTCCTGTTCGTACGGCAAGTCCTACACCAAAACTATATGATGAATCGCAAATTGAAATGTACAAAAAATTGGCAGATGCCTTACATGAATACGATTGTAAAGTAGCTTTACAATTGTTCCACCCAGAATATGATGTTCAAGGTGTAGGAAAAATGATCATGGAAGCTGGCATTGCTGGTCAATTGGCTGCAAAAGCAAAGGCTGCCAATGATGTAGAAGAGGCTGAAAAACAACAAAAAATCTGTGACGAATTGACAAAGGGTGCATACGCAAAATTACATCATGATATGCAGCACTTTGTGACAGAGGCTAGTGTTGAACAATTAACAGCTATCAAAAACAGTATTGCAGAATGTGCTAGAAAAGCTCAAAAAGCTGGTATTGATGCGATTGAAATTCATGGGGACCGTTTACTTGGTTCATTATGTTCAACTTTATTAAATCATCGTACAGATAATTATGGTGGTAGCTTAGAAAATCGTACTCGTTATGCATTAGAAGTTTTACAAGCGATTAAAGAAGCAGCTCCATCCATGATGGTCGAATATAAACTTCCAATTATTACAGTTAATCCAGATGGATCTTTACGTGGTAAAGGTGGTTTATTGGAAGATGAAGCGGTTGAATTCGCAAAAATGGTAGATGCAGCAGGAATTGATATGATTCAAGTGGCTCAAGCTAACCACACAGGAAACATGGGTGATACAATTCCTCCTATGGGTGCTGTTCCTTATAACTGGACTTTAGGTGCTTGTGAAAAAGTGAAAGCCGTTGTTTCTTGTCCTGTGGCAACAGTGGGTCGTGTTGTCAGTGTTGAAGCTGGTGAAAAGATTCTAGAAGATGGTACAGCTGACATGATTGGCTATGGAAGAAGTTTGTTAACAGACCCAGATATCGCAAATAAAGTAGGCTCAGGTGAATGCATTCGTGAATGTTTGAACTGTAATAAAGGTTGTGTAGATGCCATCCAATCTCGTCGTTATTTAAGTTGTGTATTAAATGCCGAAAATGGAGATGAAGAAACAATCTTCATTAAACCATGTACAGAAACTAAGAATGTTGCCGTAGTTGGTGCAGGTCTTGCGGGATTAGAAGCAGCTCGTGTAGCATATAAACGTGGACATACAGTGACAGTGTTTGAAAAATCAGATCGTTTAGGAGGACAAATCAATATTGCGTCAGTTCCTCCAAGAAAAGATGAAATTTTACGTTCGGTTCAATACTACGAAAAATTCTTGCCTGGTAAAGTGGACATTCAATTAAACCACGAACCAACAATGGAAGAATTGAATGGATTTGATCATGTGATCTTGGCCATTGGGGCTCACAATATGGATCTTCCTATGCCTGTAGAAAATTCAAATGTAGTATCCAGCTGGGATATCTTGAATGGTCAAGAAGTATCTGGTAAATGCGTTGTTTTAGGTGGAGGTTTAGTAGGTGCTGAAACTGCTGAATATTTGGCAAATAAAGGTCTAGAAGTTTCAATTGTAGAAATGATGGATAAAATTGCAGCACAAGAATCTGAAACTGTATTGCCTTTGATGGAAGCGGATTTTAAAGAACACAATGTTCAAAAATTTGTGAATACACGTGTTAGTGAAATTAAAGATAATGTAATCTATGCAGAAAACACAAAAGATGAAACAAATGTTGAAATTACAGCGGATACAATTGTAAATGCATTAGGTTCTAAAAAGAATGTATTTGATGATAGTAAGTTAAGTGTTCCATTTACTTATGTAGGTGACTGCAGTGGTGAAAGAACAGCAGATATCGCAAGTGCAATTCGTACAGGATATAAGGCTGCCAATGAAATCTAAGAGGGTGTGAAAACACCTTCTTTTTTTTGCAAAAAATGACCATGGTTCATAAATATATAAATCATATATAATATATGTCTAAAAACGGTATAAAAATAATGACCATAGTTCATAAATATTTACATATTTGAAAATTTGTCTATTAAAAATATATTTTTAAAGAACTAAAATGAAATTATAAATGAAACCGGAGGAATCGTTATGAATTTTAGTTCTTTACAGAGTAGTGTTCAAAAGTTTGGTATGAATCAAGCTTTGAAGTATTTAGAGAAGGATCCAGAAACAAACATTCCTAAATTAATGAATTTAGTAGATAAGGTTATGCCTGAAGGTTGGTATGGTTCACAGCGTAAAGTGATTCGTGAACAAATTGATGAAAAAGGTGTTTGGTATGACTACATTTTAAAGTTGTATGATTTGGATGCAGATGTTCGGCAGACTGTATTTAAAAACTTTATTTTTAATGCGTCTTTAAATGGTAGTACAAAACAAGAGGAATTGTCCGAAAAATATAATTGTAATATTCCTTGGGCCGTATTATTAGATCCAACATCTGCATGTAATTTGCATTGTACAGGTTGTTGGGCTGCTGAATATGGTCATCAATTAAATTTATCTTTAGACGATATTGATTCGATTATCCGTCAAGGAAAAGAATTAGGAACTTACATGTATATTTATACGGGTGGAGAACCTTTAACACGTAAAAAGGATGTGATTAAAATTTGTGAAATGCACCCTGATTGTGCCTTCTTATCTTTCACAAATGGTACATTGATCGATGAAGAATTCTGTCAGGAAATGTTACGAGTTAAAAACTTTGTGCCAGCCATTAGTTTGGAAGGCTTTGAAACAGCGAATGATTCTAGACGTGGTGAAGGTTGTTACAATTCTGTAAAACGTGCCATGGAATTATTAAAGAAACACAAATTGCCTTTTGGAATTAGTACTTGTTATACAAGTGCAAACTATAAAGATATCGCAAGTGATGAATTCTTTGATTTAATGATTGATTCAGGTGCTTTATTCTGCTGGTTCTTCCACTATATGCCAGTAGGAAATGGGGCTGTTAAAGAATTACTTCCAACACCAGAACAAAGAGCGTATGTTTATCATCAGATTCGTAAGTTCAGAAGTGAAAAACCAATTTTCACTATGGATTTTCAAAATGATGCACAATATGTTGGTGGATGTATTGCCGGAGGAAGAAGATATCTTCATATCAATGCCAAAGGGGATGTAGAACCATGTGTATTTATTCATTATTCAAACTGTAATATTCATGACACGACATTACTCGATGCACTTAGATCTCCATTATTCCAGGCTTATCATGATAATCAACCATTTAATGAAAATATGTTAAGACCTTGTCCAATGCTTGAAAATGCAGGTCGCATTCAAGAGTTGGTTAAACAAAGTAAAGCAGTCAATACAGATTATGAATCATTAGAAGATGTGGATCACTTATTAGAAAAGACAGTTCCATATGCAAAAAACTGGAAGCCAATGGCTGACAAGCTTTGGAATGAACAAAAAAAGTAGACAAATTTAAAAAATGAGTATAAAATTTTCAGCTAAGAAGGAGGGATGTTATGAAGAAGAATAATAAGCGTTTTTCGGGAATATCCAAACTTCCAAATGGAAATACTTCAAATAAAATTGTTCCTGGGTGTATTGTCCTGGAAGGCGGTGCCTTTCGCGGATTATATACATCAGGAGTATTAGATGCTCTAATGCAGTTTGAAATCAATATGCAGTGTACAGTAGGTACAAGTGCAGGAGCACTAAACGGATTTAACTATGTAGCTGGTCAAATTGGTCGTAGTGCTAGAATTAATTTAGGGTATCGTCATGATTCTCGATATGTTGGTTTAGAAGCTTTTAAAAACAACAAAGGAATCATTGGATTTGATTTTTTGATGAAAGGAACTCAATATTTTGATCCATTAAATACGCCTCGTTTTATGAATCCTACGCGTGATTTTATTGCGGTATGTACGAATTGTAAAACGGGAAGACCCGAATATTTTAGTAAGAATAAAACGCAAGATATTTTTAAAGCCGTACAAGCCAGTGCAACCATGCCTTATGTTTCAAAGATGGTTGAAATTGAAGATGGTTTATATTTAGATGGTGGCTGCAGTGATAAGATAGCGTATCAATGGGCGTTGGATCATGATTTTGAAAAGATTATTGTCGTTCGTACACGTCAAAGAGAGTATCGAAAGAGTGAGACGAATCCTTTGGTTCAAAAAATGACGAAAAGATTGTATGCAGGCTATCCAGCTTTAGAACAGAAGTTGGAATCGATGAATAGTGACTACAATAAACAGTGTGATGAATTAGCAAGGCTTGAAAATGAGGGAAGAATCTTTACGATTGCCCCAAGCAAGCCTGTGAATGTATCGCGTGTAGAGAGGGATGTGGATAAACTCGCCGATCTTTACTACATGGGATATTTGGATGGTTTGAATCAGATTCAAAGAATCAAAGAATATTTAGAAATTGATTAAGAGGCCATGCCTCTTTTTCATTTTGTGTTAGAATAAGTGTAGGTGATTTTTATGGTACAAGAAAGACAACAAGAAATCGTAAATGAATTATTAAATTATATGGATACATTAGAAGATGGTAGCGAAGTCAGTACTTGGGATTTAATGGATGAAGTATTTAACTATCAGCGTTTCAATGATGGATATTGTTTTAATGATTTTAAAATTAGCGAAGAAGAATTTATTTCGTTAGATTCACTATTAAAGGAAAGTGCAATGAAAGAGGGATTCTTTATTGATGACTCCATTTATCAAGATGTGATTGGAGCTTTTCCTTTTAGTTTGACATTTGTAGTAAGGAAATAGGTATGGAAAAATTAGAAACATTGATTCAAGAATTATATCAAGAAGGAACTCGTGAAAAGAATATGGAGGTTCTTTCGCAGATTCGTAAATTGGCAAAAGAAGAAAAACAATTTATTATTCCTGTTGGCGATGCGAATGGTGAAAAAGTCTATCGAAGATTGTCTTTAGATGATGGTCAAGATGTATTTGTCGCTTTTACTACACAGGCTCAAGTGGATTTGGGTCAGGCTACAGAAACATTAAATCAAAGTGTGATGGATGTACTCCATATGGTGCATGATACACAAGGTGTAAGTGGAGTCGTGTTAAATCCTTGGAAAGATTCGTATTTTTTACCAAAGGTTTTAATTGAAATGATTTTAGACAATAAGAATTTAGAGAGTGAAATCAAAGTAGTAAAAGGAGATATTACTACTTTTGATGGAGATTGTATTGTCAATGCAGCGAATGAATCGCTTTTGGGTGGCGGCGGTGTAGATGGCGCTATTCATAGAGCGGCTGGTCCCATGTTACTTGAAGAGTGTAAGCTATTAAATGGTTGTCATACAGGTCAGGCCAAGATTACTAAAGGGTATGATTTAAAGGTAAAGTATGTAATTCATACTGTGGGTCCGGTGTATTCTGGTAAACATGAAGATGAGCATATGTTGAGGGATTGTTATTGGAATAGCTTAACGTTAGCTCGTAAGAATGATATTCATACAATCGCATTTCCTGCTATTTCATGTGGTGTTTATGGCTATCCAGTAGAAAAGGCAGTGCCACTTGTATTAAAGACGATTGCGGATTGGTTGGATGCGAATAGTGATTATACAATGAAGATCAGTTTGTATTGTTTTGATGAAGAAACGACAAAGGAGTATCAAAAATATACATCGTATCAGGGAGAGTAGTCTTCCTGATTCTTTTTATTATCTATTTAGAAAATATTCTAAATAGAGTTGAAATAATATTTAAAAGGTATATAATCTATTTAGAAATATTTCTAAATAGGTGGTGATACTTTGTTTGAAAAAACATTTAAAGCATTAGGTGCTCCAGTGCGAAGAGACATATTGAACTTATTAAAGAAAGGCAAGATGTCAGCTGGAGATATTGCGAGTCATTTTGATATGAGCCAAGCCACGGTTTCTTATCATTTGTCGCTTTTAAAGGATGCGGGTTTGATTAGTGAAGAGAAAGATAAAAATTCTATCTTTTATCAAATCAACGCATCGGTATTTGAAGAGATGTTGTGTTATTTTAAGTCTTTTATTGGAGGGAATGAAGATGTTGAAAAATAAATGGTTTAATTTTAGTTTAGCTTTGTTTGTGATTCCTTTGGTATTGAATCTAGTTTTCTATAGTCAACTACCAGATGTTGTGCCAACTCATTTTGATGTGAATGGTCAAGTCGATGGTACAATGCCTAAGTTTATGGGTTTATTTGGTATGTTATTCTTGTGTTTGGCAATCCATGTATTTACTTGTTTTGTGACGGTAAAAGATCCTAAAAGAAGTAATATTCCAAATTTTATGATGAATATTTTATTCATGATTTGTCCAGTTGTTTGTATTGTGACAAGTATGACGATTATTTATTTTGGTTTGGGATATTCTTTTGATGTAAGTTTTGTGATGAATATTCTTGTTGGTGTTTTATTGATAGTGCTAGGTAATTATTTGCCGAAAGTAAAACGAAATTATGCGGTTGGAATTAAAACATCGTGGGCATTGAATAGTGATGAAAACTGGGTGTTGTCAAATCGTGTGGGTGGCTATTGTATGATCATTGCCGGAATTTTATATATAGTACTTGGATTACTTGGTTATGTGACAATGGGCATTGTTGTGATTCTTGTAGCAACTATTATTCCATGTATTTATAGCTACATATTATTTAAGCGAGGAATTTAAAATCCTCGCTTGATTTCGTTTTGAATGCATTTGAATAAGACTTGAATGGTTTCACTAATCATTTTCTTAGTTTGACTATCCACATTTTGAATGGATTTAATCATCTCAACCATGTCGATATTATTCCTTAAATCTTTTGGGTTTTCGTAATCTGAAAAGATAGAGTAAATGGTATCAATGACTTGTTTGCGGGTATTAACATCAATGGATTTAAGCCATTTTGATAGTGTGGATTGTGTATGTTTAGATAGTTGATCATTTTGTTTAAGATAAATAAAATCACCGTTTTCAACGCACCAAGTAAATGGATCGTGTTGAAGGATGGATATGGCATCGCTTTGAATGATTTGATAATTGTTTGTTTCTTCAAGTAAGAGTCCAATAACACTCGATTGTGGTATAGTCTTAAATACTTTCTTATCGGTTTGATAAGGTGTAAGAAATCCAGGCCCATCATGATTGTATATACAATAAATTGGATTGTGTGTATGGATTCCTGCATATAGGGCAAGATTGGCTCCTTTGGAGTGTCCTCCTAAGATGAGCTTGTGATTTGTCTTATAGTTATTCACATAGTTTAATGCAGAAATTTGACTTGGAATATTTTCTTGAAAACAAAGATTGAAATCTTCTTTCCATCCTACAAAACTGGCGTCTGTTCCGCGAAAGGCAATGTAATCTATTTGGTTGGGTAAATGAAAAGTCATAGCACAGAATTGTTTTTCATTATCTTTGTCAAAATTAGTTTGTAGATGAGAAATGGTAATGGCTTCATAGCGAAGGGAGTGTATGAATTGAAGGAATAATTCTTCGTTTAATTCAGGTACTCGGGTATCCATGCATAAAGTATCAATTTCATTTTCAAAATCGCTTAATAAATGAATTTCGGATTCAATATCAATGCTTGAGTTTTCAAATTTAATATAGGAAATTTGTGAGAGAATCAAAGAGTCCACATTATTAAATGGGTATTCTTCAAGGGTTAAATTTCCGTATTCTTTAATGTAGTCAATGATGTTTTTCATAGGTTTATTGTAGTGCATAAATACATTTAATGAAATATGTTCATCCATAATTTTAAAATTTTTAAAGTTCGTATACAATAAAGTTAGTGAGGGTGGATTATTATGTTGATATTTGGAATTTTGAGTATTTGTCTGAGTTTAGACGTATTTGTATGTGCACTAGAACAGGGGGCTTCAATTCGTAATATTCGCTTTTCAAAAGCATTGGTTTATGGATTGATTTTTGCGCTATGCAGTTCGGGTATGTTTTTATTAGGACATGGAATGTCCACACATATTTTTGGACGTCCATTGGCAACATTGAATAAATATGTTGCGATATTTGTCTTTTTGATTCTTGGAAATGGAATGGTCATTTATAGTTTTAAGCGTGGAAAGTTTGTGGAAAGACTACAAGAGTTTGATACAAAACAAATTATTAAATTGGCTCTTATTGGAGGATTGGACTGTTTCTTTGTTGGAGTTGGCTGTTATTATATGAATCTTCCTTATTTGATGGAGTCTTTCGTTTTATTTTTAATTGTACTTGCTGGCTATATGATTCATTTTTATATTGGATATTATAATGGGGCCGGATATCAAAAGGTTTATTATTTTCTTTGCGGAGTCGTATACTTATTTATGAGCTTATCATTAATTTTTAAATTAATTCGATTGTAGAGGTGATTTCATGACATTAAATGAAAAGGTGACAATGAAAGATCTTCTGAGTGAGGGATTGTATATTTTGATGCAACAAAAGCCTTTCGAAAAGATCACAATCAAACAGATTTGCGATAAAACAGGTGTTATTCGTGGAACTTTCTATAATCATTTTATGGATAAGTATGAGGCATTGGAATATTTGATTCATCGTATGTTTTATAAAGGAATTGAGCATGAATCCAATCCTCAAATTATAAAACATATCTTTCAGACTGTAAGTGATAATCGTGATTTCTTTAAGTCTTGTTACAGAATTACAGGACAGAATGGTTTTGAAGATTTAATGAGTAATGTGTTTAAAGAAATATTTAGAAATGTATTTACTTATTTAGATGTGAGTGGGATGGATTCAAGGTTCACAGTCGATTTTTTAGTGGATTATTATGCGAATGATTTATTATACTTTTTAAAGTATTGGATTTCTCGTAATTTTGAACCGGATGTAGAAACATATTATGCCAAGATCGATATTTTATTTAAAAACAGTATTAAAGAATTAAATATTCGATATATGGATAAATAGTAGTTACGCATGAAAAATAAAATGGCTTAAATAAACGAAATCGGAAACTCTATTAAAGAATTTCCGATTTTTTCTAGTGTTCAGATGGCAATATTAAAAACATCGACAGATTAGCGTTTCTTTCGCCTTAGGTTTGATTTGATCTGTTTGATGATTTCTGTATCTTTCATGATCAGTTGAACTTTACTGAT
>ERZ894180.169-NODE-169-length-58439-cov-38.117001_pt1 | contig 58439 bp, 85 predicted proteins | sample MGYA00380278_ERZ894180 | MGnify/ENA primary metagenome ERZ894180 (study PRJEB32331, sample SAMN06328450) | human gut metagenome | biome: human gut microbiome; feature: stool | host: Homo sapiens | collected 2013-02-24 ...
TCATGCCACAAAGATAGTGTTTTTAACTAATTCCCCCAAGTTTTCAAACTGAGCCAGTATAAATCAGATAAGAAATGAAGATAATAGCAAAACAAGGTTCAGAGCTTGAAAAGCTACTGAAACAAATGAATGAACAGCTTATGCGCGAACAAAACGAAGCTAAAGATATGATTCAAGAATATTGTGGTTCAAGACCGGATAGCCTCGGATATGGATGGGCATTTGGAATAACCGCTGAGTGGCTTTATACTCTTATTGGATTTGATGAAAAGGAGTTTGTTCCTGAGAAACTGATTCCGAATAATGATGATAAGAAGCATCCGTGTTGGAAAATCAATAAACGAAAGAAAGAAGGTCGTGAATTCATTGATAGATGGCGTAGAAAGTTTCGAGGTATAGATGGTAGCCCGCTTAGTAAATTTGGGATTCCGGTAATGCATGAAGAAACAGGACGCTACTTCCATTGGCTCCCGCTTGAAAAAGATGGTATCTATTATGTCTCAGTAGGTTCTTCTCTTCTTGATTGTATGCCATCGGCAAAAAGTGAGCAGTTTGAGATAGAGGTTTAACGTATAACCAAGATAGATATGAAACAGAAGTTAGAAGAAGCAGCAAAACAATATGCAGAATCAGTAATTGATTCATTCGGGACAAACGGAATTCCGAATGGCGTTTCCGATATTAAAGACATGATTGCTCTTAGTTTTGAAAATGGCACATCATGGCTTTCAAATCAGATTAAATCTATCATCCTGGATGATACGTTGACAGATGGGGAAGTCATAGATAACATTAGTGAGCTATTGAACCAACAAGGATGTATTGGAGCGGATTAAAGAGAAAGGAGATTGATTATGAAAGAACTTATTGACTATTTGAATCAATCCGGATTGACGGGATTAGTACGTACATATATAATTGTCGGAGGTATTTCATCTGTCATTGTATTTATTTTGACAATATGGACATTTATTAAAATGTCACGTGCTCTTAATGGTAGGAAAAAATCTATGTTGGATTTTCAACGTAGGCGCAAAAAAAGGAAAACATTTTAACTTGTAGCAAGATAGATATGAAAAAAGTAACGATAATATGTGATGCATGCGGAAGAGAGATACAGCCATCGTATTTCCGCAGCGCAAGATTGGATTTCAAGGTGGATAAATGGGATGGTGGTTCTGTTGGTGGAAGGGAAGATATATTCATCCAAGAAGCCGACTTATGCTCGGAATGCGCCCATAAGTTACAGAGATTTATAGAGAACGAATTAAACATTCAACCACATCACCCCTAATTGATTAAATTATGAAACAGATAGTAGAAGAAGCTGCAAAGGAATATTACGAAAGATACAAAATTCATTTGGCAAAAGATATATTCAGACCAAGAGTAGTAGATATTTTCAAATCCGGTGCAGAATGGCAATCAAAGCAATCTCCTTGGATAAGTGTTAAGGAACGGTTGCCGGAAGAAGGACAAAAAGTTTTTGTTTTGACAATGTGTTGTGGTGTATCACGTATTCTAATTGAAAGGTTTTGCAAAACAAGTGCTTTTGATAAAGATAATAGATGGGTTTTTGGAAACAGTATCGTGTTGGCCTGGTTTCCTATTCCGTCTTTTGATGAGATACTCGAAGCCAACAGGGATGTACTTGAACGGATTAAGAAGAAAGGAGATTGAGATATGGATAAGGAAGAATTAACCATTAGCTTAGCGGAAGCATATAGGGAGATATATCTATTAAAGTTGCTTAATATCAAGCTAAGGAAACATGTAGATGAACTTACTGGGTATATTCAAGAATTTTCACCTGTATTTACTAAAGAATAAAAATATGTATAATAATAGATACTTTCATTATTGGAACAAATTAAAATTTGATTACAATGAGTGTTTAGGTCGAATTGTTTCAACTAAGCCGGTAAAGAAACACATGAGAAGGATGAAAACGCTTGAATGGCGTATAAGAATTAATCGGAAGAGTTTATAGTTAATCCTTTAGGGAGAAAAACATACTTTCCACCTTTTAATAGAAGTAGTATGGAAATAAAAAACGTAGGAAAACTTAGAAAAATCATAGAGAACCTTCCCGATGATTTTGAAATCGAGATGCGTATCAGACGCAAATTGACGGATGAGGAATTGAAAAATTGCAGATACCCTTATCCTTACGATACAGAGTATTTAATTCTTGAATTTGACGATTTAGGCGTGTCTAGCAAAGTATTGTGTTTGGGTGTAACTTATAATGAATGAACGGTATGGAAGTAAAGAACGGAATAATAATAAATGGAGTGTTGCATGAGATGACGAGTGAAAATGTCCCATGCAACCAATGCTCACTGTTGCGCATTTGCAGTAAGTCAGAAAAGGAAGAATATGCCATCTGTCTTTGTGCTTTAATGAACTGTGATGGCTTTGTTAACCGCGGAAAAGTAAAAATAGAGAAGGAGGAATAACTATGGGATTTACAACACCGTGCTTTATACGCAAAAATACACCGGAACTTCGGAAGAAGTTGGAGGAGTTGGGATATAAAAATCGTAATTTATATTTCTATGATTGTATTGGCGTAGTATACGATGGATTTGATTGTATTAGTCAATGGATGTTTGGAAGTATATGGGATTTTGCAGATTGCATTGATTGCGGAACCAACGAAGAACTTTTCTTGGCTATCGCTGCATTAAGGGATGATACAGACAACAATCAATTATTCACTAATGGTAAGGGCGATTGGGGTATATACCGGGATGGCTCTGATGGAGGTTTGTCTGGAATGGATTTCTATGGGATGCCTAATGATTTTGAGATTGACAATTATCACAAGGCTACCGTAGACGAACTAATTGAACATTTTAAAACAAAGGAGGAACAATGAAGAGAATAATTACTGTCCAAGATATGATTAACGAATTAATGTTAGTTGCCAATAAAGATGCTGAAATAAATATCGTAATGAATACAGGAGATTATCAAACTGAATACCACCCAGATTTATATGATTTTTCCGTCATTGATTTTACTGATGTACATCCTGATGATGGAGACTCAGAAAATAAAGTAGTAATAGAAATGTTTCGTTAAAAAAGGAGAAATGAACGATGCACCAGTGTGAATATTGTTGTTGGTATAATGATAGATGTGGGAATTGTGATTGTCCTACAGCTATGAAAAGACAAGCGTGTGAAAAAGCTAAAAATGCCAAAGAGCACAATGAAAAACCTAAAATAAAATAGTCATGACCGAAGAACTTGTAACATTAGAAACAGCGGAACTGTTGAAAGAGAAAGGATTTTTAGGAAGAAAATATATTATAGATGTTTCCACTTTGCTACATTGTTACAAATTTTTATCCGTTCCTCCGCAATCCGTTGCACAAAAGTGGCTTCGTGAAACCAAAAATATTCATATATGTATATACAACTGTGCCTGTGGCTATGGATACGAAATATCTAAAGCTGACAATGGAACTCATATAGCCAGTTCTGCTTATAAAGGAACAAATGACGGAGAGGAATGGGATAGCTACGAAGAAGCACTTGAGGCAGGATTACAGGAAGCATTAAAACTTATATGATTATGAGAAAATTCACATATGTATTGGCATCTGTCATCATATCATATCTAATTTGTGTATATGAGTATAATATGTGGGACTTTATTATAGGATTAGAACCTTCGCAAACTTGCGAAAGATTACTCGGATATGTGTTATATTGCGTGATATTCTATTGGACTGCAAAGCTATTGATTATGATTAAATAAGTATGGAAACAGCAGAATTAATATTTAAATCCGTACTTGCCCCATTAAATTTTTGTACTTTGGCATTTTTACCTTAATTTTGGTAAGCAAGTGTCACAGATGCATGGAGAATAGGTTTGATGAGATAGAAAAATGCGTCCGTCATGTGCCATATCGTAACGACATTGTTTACATCACCCAGCTCTTGGAACTGCAAAGATGTGGATAAATAAGGAACGGTATGAGGAAGTCGATAAGATTGGAGAATAATCAAGGATGAAGAAATCAAATTAGGAATAAGGAAATGAACAATATTAATTTAAACGAATTGCGCGATCGCGCTTATAAAACCGCTTGTGAACACGGTTTTCACGATGAGGAATTGAGTAATAAACACCACCTTTGTTTAGTTATATCCGAGCTTATGGAAGCTGTGGAGGCAGATAGAAAGGGAAGATTAGGAAAGAAATGTAAATCACGTTTTGAAATGGACTATAATTGCTATCCTCCATTAGTGGAAGAAGAAAAGCGATTTAAGTGTTCCTTTGAAAAGAATGTAAAAGATACACTTCCTGATGAACTTGCCGATGCAGCTATACGCCTGCTTGATTTGTGCGGATTGCGTAAGATAGACATCGAGGATTTTACGGAAGAAATGTTATATGAGGCAGAGGAAAGTTGCGAGGATGAGACCTTTACAGAAAGTATATATGCTATATCCACAATTCCCATCAGATATGCGTATGAATATGACTATCCATTAGAAAAGCAATTAAATGGCATGCTATTGGCTATTTTCGGGCTTGCCAACCATTTGGACATAGACCTCACATGGCAAATCAATCAGAAGATGAGATACAATGAATTGAGAGAAAACAAAAATAGGAAAAAGTATTGAGCAATAATCTAAAAACAATAAGACGATGAAGGTTAACATTGAAAATTTACGCCAATCGGTTATGATGCCGACTAAAGAAGACAGGGCAGACTGGACCAACGGCTTGTATCTAATCTACGAAGACGGACATGCAGAACCGTTTACCGGCGATAACTTCAAAGATTGTGTACGATACATCGGATTAAAGCACAAAGACGTATCGTTTGCCATCTCGTTGACGGAGCATAAGGATGTTCAGCTGCTTGACAATGACAGCCGAGAGGAATTTGGAAATCAAATCTATTATGGGCGTGAATGTGATGCATTATTTGATATGAATGGACAGCGTAACACTGCTCAACTGATTGAGCGAAATCCTAAACTGTCTAATCTGCTGAAAGATGACGAATATATCCCATCATTAGGACAGCTTAATTTAATAGCTCATTATCAAGATAATATAAACGATGTGCTGAGGTACATAGGCAAAGAACCGTTATCCTCCACATGGTATTGGTCCAGTACTGAGTACAGTCTCAGCCTCAGTTGGTACGTACACTTCTTCAGTGGGCAGACGAGCAACGGCAACAAGTGCTACAGTTACAGAGTACGGGCAGTGGCAGCATTCACTTTATTCATGAGTATCAAGGAGAAAATGAATAGGGGACAACAAATATGAAAACAAGTTTATGCGAAAGTTCTTAATTCCGAAGTGGAAAAAGGATTTGATTTGCTAGAAAGTAAGATTAGACTTTAACACCTGAATTGGAAGAACAGTTTCAGCAAGAGTTATACAGCCCTACTTGCTGAAACTGTTTGTTTTAAACTGAGTCGTCAATGGCATTGATTACAGCAACCATTTCCAAATCAAAGAAAAGGATACGTACACCATCATTGCATATACCGTATTGAGAACTGGGACGTTCATCGGTCCATCCGTTTTCAGCTATGGCTAAATCAACGACTTTAAAAATTATATCCAAAGACACAAAGTTTATTTCTCGGTTGATAAAGTCTCTGAGTTCTTCTAATGTTTTCATTTTTTTTAGTTTTCTATAAAATCAATCCTGGAACCCAGCGCATGCCCAATCTTTGCAAGGATATCTATACCTGTGCTATACCTGCCAAGCTCTATCCGTGCTATGTGACCCGGATCAATGCCGGCCAACTCAGCCAATTTCGCTTGAGACAATCCCTTTTGCTTTCTGAGCTCGGCAATACGCTTACCGATTCGTTCTCTCTCATTCAAGTTCTCCATATAACCTCTCTTCCTCTTTTTCTTCTTCACACAAGAAATTCCACATCTCAATCAATGCTAATTCCTTATCTCTATTGCTTCCGCTGTTAGATGGATCAAGCCAATTTATGTGGGCTATTCTATCTTTAAATTCATCATAGCTACAGTATATACTATCCGCATCTTGGTCGAACCAAATAAAACAACGAGGGAAAGATAGGCGAATAATCCCTATCTGGCCATGGTAATCAATAATGTTTTCAGCAAGGTATATACCTGGATATTTCGGATTTTCATTTTTCATTAATAAATAACAGCTTTTATTTTTTTGTCAGTTATACAAACACTCTCTTGTCTCTGTCCAGAATAGTAAGTGACATGATTATTCGAAACTTCAAACATCGGATAAATTAAATCAGGATCGTCTTTAATCCCTTCAACCGTGAATTTAACGATGCCTTGTTTTGCTGCCTGTTTGAATGCTCTGCGAAAGTTTACATCTAATGAATTAAATGTTTTCATAATCTTAATGCCGCTTATCCGTTGCCGCCGGGTCTATTGTTATTTTGATGATGCAAAGATAAGCGTTTATTTCCACACTGCAAAATATTACATTAATAAAGAAGGCATGTTTTTAAACATTCATTCAGATAATACGCTTTGTGCGTATTCCGCACGCCTGTTTATTTTCGTTCTGAGCGCGGTTAAGCGATTTCGGGTAAATTCTAAGCCACTATGTGTGCGAATGCCTCTTGCGTTCAATCGTTCAACTACCTTGTCAATATCTTGCGGAGTATTGCACCCCTCCAACATGGCGGCTATCATATTGTTCTTCTCATCGTTCATCGCTTCCTTTCTTCTCTTTTCCCCGTTCACCTTACCGCCTTTCGCCTGACCTGATGTAGTACCGCCTAATGATGTGCACCAGTTGCCGGACTTTGAGTAAAAGCCGCCTTCTTGCTCTATCTTTCGCTTCTGAACATCTAAAGCCGCCTTTGTCCTGATTGATATAAGCATTGCCTCCCTTTCCGCCAAAGCAAAGAATATCGTAAGCGTGAATTTGTCAGTATGTGGGAGGTCGCAAAAATAAATCTTACCTTCTCCCATTTCGTCATATATCTGCAAAGCTTCAATCGTATTTCTAAATCGGTCAGTTTTGGCAATAATAAGTATTGCATCATTTGCCTTTGAAAATTCAATCGCCCTTTTCAGCTCAATACAACCGTTTAAATCTTTTCCAGTGTACGCCTCGCAAAAATCGGCTATGAGTTCTCCTTTTTCCGTATTCACAAAGTGGCTGATTATATCCTTTTGTGCTTCAAGTCCAAGACCAGATTTCTCTTGTTTTTTAGTGCTGACCCTTCGCCAGCTTACAAACTTTTTCATAATTCAATCATTTAATTGTTAGTAATAGTTCCGCCCGTGGAACTTGCACCACTTGCAAGGCGTTGAACCTTTGGCGGATAATTCGGCTTAAAAACCGTTATTTCCAGTCAGTTCCTTACCTACTCCAACGGCTAACCAGATCAAAATGCAAATCATGAACATATTATTTCCTCCTTAATTAAATTTATTCGTTCATTCTTACCTATCGCCTACCCGACAGCCGTATTACTGCCGGGGTGTCATAAGATGATATGTTGGCAAAAAACCCCAACAATGTATCTATGCTAATTGTGGCAATATATCCTTAATTTATTCTGTATATATACTAACAGGTACGGGGACGTTGTTTTGCTTTGTATATTGGTAGCCTGTATTCATGTGCCAATAAGTCGATGAACCCAAATACTTTGCCATACGGTTACTATAACGCACGTATGCATGAAAGTACTCCATGAATTTGCCGCGCTGCCTTACATAGCCGCTTATATGCTTCCATTGGTTGTGTAATTGTTCGGGGGTTTTTGTTCTCATAATCTTTTGTTTTAAGTTAATAAATAGTTCCCGGTGGCGGTGTTGCTCCGCCTCCCCACATTGGTTAATCTTGTTCTATCGTCCACTCTTTTTTTACAAAGCCTTTAAAGCTGCCAAACGATTTTTTAAACGCTGCTAACGCTTCTTTCTTCGTATTACCGTAATAGCAATACCGCGCCCCATTGTGAAACTCTACTGTTAACTTATATTCTTTCATATCTTTAAAATTTATCTGATTCATCACTCTTGTTTATAAATTCGCGTAGCTTATCCCTGTCGGTGCCGGAAATGAATATCACGGCACCGAATAACAAAACCAACAAAACCATATTCAGCTAATTAAATGACCGTCTTTAATCGTCCGTTACCGTCCGTAAACCCGTTAAGTGTTTCCGCCTCTCTTTCGGCTTCTTCTTTTGTTTGGAAGAATCCTACCGGGCAATTATCCAAGGTATCTATAACGTAATAACCGCGTTTAGTCCTGTTTTCCGTTATGTATCGTTTCCCTTTTACTTTTTTCTCGTAAAATTCCATACCCTCAGCCATTGGGGTGTAATATGATGAAATGCTAAGCGTGTCCGATTCTATTTTGTCGTTAAACTCAATTATGCCGGGTAAATCGTTTTTTAAACTGCTTTCCACGCTTACACCGTCATAGGTTACGCAAAACTTACGTTCCTCCGCTGTGTATACATTGAATATATCGCCCGGCTGTATGTCTGCACGTACTTTCGCGCTGGTTATGATTCCCGCGCCTTCAATATCGTAATAGCGCACGCCGTTAAAGTTGCCCGTTTTGGTAAATCTTATATTATCAAGCGGGTGCGCTTCATTTGTGCACGCTGTTAAAGCTTTTCCCGGTCGTATTATATCCATGTACTTAACTTCTCTTTCCGCTATTTCTTTAGGACATTTCTTTAAATTACCGACATTGCAACAACCATTTGAATTCACACGGGCAGTACCGTTTTTTTCATTAAAAGCCAATATAACGCCTATTTCTCCACACTGATCATAAACGACCTCCCCCAATCTAAACCCGTCCAGTTCTTCGGGTATTGTCGGATAATCAAATGAATCATATTTTGCATAATCATCAATAATTAATGGGGTGTCATTCTCTTGGGGTTCTTCTGCTATCACAGGATTGCGTAAAGTGCATTTCTTTTCATAAACAAATCCATTAGATTTCATCCAGTTTAATAAATCCGTTTCATTATCAAACACTTTCCGAACTGGAGCTAATCCACTAGTAGAACCCTGCACGCCTCCGAATGCCCCCCAGTATGTACCATTGTTGCAACGCCCTATACATCCGTATTCCTTACCCTCTCCTATATATTCTAGTTCTATACCTTCGTAACCACATCCAGGAATTTCTTTCCATTCTATAATATTATCTTTAGATGTTTCTATTTCAGCAACCGCCTTTTCTGAATAATCCACAACCTCAATACCTTCAACCGTCACGGCTTCCACTTTTTTAGCTCCCTCAACCTTTTCAGGCTTAACGCTGCTTTTCTTTGCCTTCGGTTCTATAACCTTATATTCATCACTTACTTTTATACTCAGATAAAAATTAGTGTCGAAATAGTCTTGCATACCGTCCGAGTCGTCATAACGGAAAGAACTAGCGTAATTTGATACAGAATTTAACGCTGCGAATACTTCCGGGGTTAACTCGTCTTTCCATGCCTTCACGTTGGACATTGTGGACATATAACCACGTTCCGCGCTTCTTGATCCTTCAGCGAAAGGAACACAAGGACCGGATTTTAATTCGATATACATTGAATCAGTGTACATGCTCCATTCAGAGCGGACAGAGAATTTAAATTCCGGGAAGTTCTTCTTTGCATAGGATCTAACCTTTGCGGCGATTTCCTTGGTACTTAACTTGCTGTCATAGTTTGAGCCAGCCCAACCGTTTGCGGTATAAAAACTCATTGCTTTCATAATGCTATAATGTTTAATGTTAATAATTCAATTCATTACAGCGTGATTTTGATTATTGAAGAATTACGGCTATATTTGCGACATGGAATTAAAAACCGTTGGCGGGTAACGCCTTACATTACCCACCGTTTGAGAACTTTAAAACTTGATTATAATAATCAAAGGATTAAAGAACCAACTATCCAGGTGTAGCAGGCTTCCAACTGTTACACCTTTTTTATAACCGCATCAACAAATCAAAAATTAAATGGGAGAATATTTGCAAGTGAGAAGTTAAAGAAGTATTTTTGCCTCCGGATATGGAGAGTACTTACTTTAAGTATTCCAACTTATGAGAGTCTTAATATTACCAGTATTAAGGCTCTCTTTTTATCTCAGCATTTAACAACACGCTTTGGGCGTTAAATATTGCCCCCTGTGAAAGAATAAAACTTGAATATATCACCTTTCCTTTCACATTGCGAAGATAACGCTTTTTTATCAAAATACCAAATAAAACGCATGATATTTTGTAAGTAATTATAAATAAATTACATGCTTCATAACGTACGTTTATAAGCCAATATAGCGCTTCTATATGGCGTTATATTTTCACCTTCACAATGTATCGCGTTTACCTTTATTCGCCTATATCGCGCATATTAAAGCCATATGCAACGAAGCAAACGAGCGTTGTAAACCGTTGTAGTACAACACAGGCAGTACAACCATGAACGCGCTATGCCCCTCCCCCCCCCGTACACCAGTGCAACCGTAAACATCCGTCCTCTCTCATTTTTTTTATTTTTTTCCTGATTTTTCCTCTCTTTCTAATTGTTTGAATATTTTATCTAAATCAAGACACATAAGCTGTAACATAATATTATTATATTATATGAGTTATTGTTTTACGTTGATGCTCCTCTATGCAGTATGTGTATGAACCCCTTTCATTATATTCATAATAAAAGGGAGAGCGGTGTTCGCTGTCGCTCACTTTTTTCTTTATGTTACTTTCTTTTTTATAGGTTTTGGATTAGACATTTTTCCTTTATTTATATAGGGTATGTCTAATATGCAATGAGGTAGTACTATGCAATGCAAGGTATATTTCAAGTATTCTTTTACTTTTAAGATTAAAAGCTCAATATTAAAGCGGATTTAAATATATCACAGTGATAAATATTAAAGTAAAGCTTTAATATATGAATTTAAATTATTATATTTGCGTGTATTATAATAGAATAACATGAATGAATACAAGTTTTATATGATGCATTATGGCGAGCTTGGTGCCGGTTGGAAAGACTTGGAAACAGATTTCCCAGGTTTAAGGTATAAAGAATGTACAGGTCTTAATTCGTATGGAGAGCCTACAAATATGTATGCAGAGGATTTTGCCGAGACAAGCAAGGCGGAAGTGTATGTTTCCAGCACACCGGCACACAAGCAGACAACTATAAAACTGACATTGATATTCTTGGAGGATGATACCAAGGATGATAAGTCTTACCATGACTTTATGGCTTTCATTACCGGTTCTAAGATTGCCTACCGTGATACAGCGAGGAAGAGAAAGGTCCTGATGTACCTCTCAGGAGCCACAGAGCCTAAAAGCGATACCCTTTACGGGCAGAAATATAAGGAAGTGACGTTTACTTTCAAGAACGTGTACGGACATTCATTCGGATATGACGAACAATTTTCTGAAACATAAATATATAATGATATGAAGAATCCGATTGTAGATAACAGAATTGTAGAGGATATCTGGTTCGCCACAAGATTAAATGACACTCTACATAAAATATTGAATGGAGAGGTTGTTAGCCGTAATGATATTCAATATTTGACATTTATATCTGATGACCTTCTCGCTTACCAACGCCATACTTGTACAGAACAAGACGAGAAAGATTATTTTGAACGTATTGGCAAACCTCTGACGGAGATTATTGCGAAAGAAAAATGTGATATAAGCGAATTGGTTGGAAAGACTATAACATGTATAGATGGACTTGAAAAAGATTCGGAAGAAGCTACATTTATATGCTCGGATGGTACGAAGTTTATTATGTACCACGAACAAGATTGCTGTGAGGTTGTGTCTATTGACGATGTTTGTGGTGATGTTGAAGACTTGATAGGCTCTCCTATATTGAAGGCAGAAGAGGTTTGTAATGATGCAAGCGATGTGATTCGTGAAGATGCGGATGCAAGCGCTACTTGGACTTTCTACCACTTGCATACCATCAAAGGAATGGCTACTATCAAATGGTGCGGTACTTCCAACGGATATTATTCGGAGAAGGCTGATTTTGTGAAGGTTTACAAGGCTTACAAATAAGTACTAAGCATATAATAATTTTATTTTAAACAACAATAAACCATATATAATATGTTTTTAGAGACAGAAACCCTATCAGAAGCGTTGACCTTTGCGAAGTGCAAGGATTTGCCCAAGAAGCTCAATCCCGAACTGGGGCTTACTTGGATATTGGCTATCGCCCTTATCAAGAAGAAAAACCTTATGAATGCCTATGCCATTGTTGAACAAAGGGCTGACGGACTTATCCAGTACAAGAAGACATTCGGGCGGCTTTCTCCCATTGATGGTCTTATCTCCATCCATCCGTATATGTACGTGGATGAAGAGGCGTTGGGAATGGCTATGAAAGCAAACAGACGAACTATCGCCATGCACTATGCTGATGCAGCGGACGACATCATTGATTCGGACGATGAGAAGTTCAAGGTGTACCAGTTGCAGTACGCCATGGATATGCAGAAGCTGAACATGAACCAGGAGAAGCCTAGATTCGGGAAGTCTGTTGTGGAAGAAGCGGAGGAAGCGGCTAATCCGGTTGTTGAGGAAGTGTTGAAGGAGAATGAGGCGGTGGCGACAATTGAGGACGAAGGAGAGTGTGTTATCGAGGTCGAGGACGCTAAGACAGCGTTCAGACCGAAGAGAGGTAGAAAGACTAAAACGGAGAAATAAGGTATGGCAAATAACAAGGAACAACAAGGATTTGAGTTCATCATCAAAGAAAGTGATGTGTTGGAGAGAGAAAACTTCGGCTCGTTTGAGATTGTAATCACGAAAGGATATGCCTGTTTTAAGAACTACACAGGATTCCGGGTGTTCACTACCCCGTACGCTGTGGGATTGGACGGTGTGGCACATGAAACATCTCTCTATGCGTGGTTGAAGTATATGGTGGACTTCAAGAAATCCATCAAAGACAAAGAGAATGAAATGTTCGGGAAAACTACTTCCACCAACAAGGAGTTATTGGACGGTATGAAGGTGCTTACCGAAGCGAACCTTATCAAGCCTATGGCTGTGTTCACAGATATTAATGAAGCGCAGAAAGAAGCCGAAAATTATATGAAGTGGATGGAAGGTCAGATGAAAGATTTGAATAAAGCAATGAACACTACGCCACCTGAAGAAGATTTAAAGGCGAATGCTGAATTTGAGCAGAAGGTTATCATGGCAGAAGAGGCTAAGGAGGTATTCGATGGAAGTGTTGAAACCGAGGAAAGACAGGTATAATCCTGATAATACTTACCGTATCTATATCAATATAGGTAATCATCCGGGTGCGAAGTGGGTATCTTTCAAGGACAAGGAAACCGGGGAAGTTACTAAGGGTATATTCTTGCCTGACTGGGAAACTGGAGGCATACGGATAAGACATGGACAAGTCAAGTTTGAAATTAATGCAATACCCGTAAAAGGAAAGATAAATACTCATGTGCTTATTCCTGCTGTATATAAAGGTATTGATTGTGGACTTGGACTAAGCATAGGTAATAAGGTGACAGACTTTAAGAAGGCTGTTATTGGAAACATGTATATATGCGGAGAAATACTTAATGAAGACCAAAAGAAAATACTAGAAAAGTATGTCAGAAGAAAAGGATTCTTTAAAATCGGGCGTTATAAGAAAAGTTGAGCGTATCGTGTGTGATTGCGTAAATAAAGTATTCTGCAATCAGGACCCTGTATATCCTTCAACTATCTATGAAGGAAGGACAAACATTATTCTTACAGGGAGGATTGCGAGAGGTGCAGTTTTTGCCGTATTGCATAACAGGTTCGGAATCTCATACGGTAATATTGCCAAACACTCAAAAATTAGCAGCAGGAACATTATACGGTCCGTAAAGACTTATAAGAGCATTCCTGATTCGGACAATGCCGTAATGATGATAAAAGAGCTTATAGAAGTTGAACTAAAAAAATTCCCAATTTTATGAATGATTTACTTTCTTTTAAACGTAATGTCATGATGCTCGGTCTTTGCACTGGATATAAGAATAAATGGGACGTAGCTACAAGTAAGGAAGCGTTAATGGATATAGCTTTGGATTCAAACGGTGTGGAGCTGTTGACAGATGCTCATAGCTTTGGATTCGGTATGGATATTCAGTATATGGAACGAACGTTTTCTGACTATATTAATGGCAAATGGAAGCGGAGCAAGGATGGATATACTTCGTGCCTGTATGTGGACTTTAACGGGCAAATAGAGCAGGATTGCACGCTTACTACGGTGCTTGCTTCAAAGGTTGAGTTCCATGTTTCAAAAGGGAATGTGTGCAAGCTGTATGTTGGAGGTGGATCTACTGTAAATATCACCGGAGAAGGTATCTGCTACGTGTACTCATACGGTCACAATAAAGTGACCGGCAGGTTTAAGTCAATGAATTGTATAACTAAGTCCGAATGGGCTAAATAACATGCCTATATCCACGTGTAGAAAAAGTAACGGGTGCGTTGGTTAATACTGGCGCACCTTGCTTAAAAATCAGATTATGAAAGCAACAGACTTAAAAATAGGCAACTATGTTCATATCAAATTCCGCTCCCCACAGGGAGAAAGGCTTTCCATCCCCATGCAGATAGTCGGAATATTTTCAAGCATCAATGGGGCAAGCCCGAATGATACCGTTTACCTTGACTTTGAAGGAAACGAAGGTGATATATGGGAAGAAGAAGTACAAAATTTAGTATTCGCTAAAACGGAGCTTAAAAAACAATGAATTATATAGAAGAAGAGCAAATACAAGCCGACATAGAACGGTTTGAGCAAATAGGTAGCGATATTCCCGATGATGGAGATATGGTTGAACAAATACCATTGTTCAGCTCTTCCGATATGCAGTCAGTCATTGAGGACGGTAAGAAGAAGCCTCCTATTCATAGGCTTTGGGGCGATTTTTGGTGGGAGAACGAGCTTGTATTCTTATTTGCCGATAGCGGAATAGGTAAATCCATTCTTGCCACGCAGATAGCCTACGAGATAGCCAAAGGGGAAAGCGAATGTACGGAGGTGGAGGTAAGTCCTCAAACCGTTTTGTACTTCGACTTTGAGTTATCGGACAGGCAGCTTGCAAGAAGGTACTGCAATGCGGATTTCCCGAAGTCGCTTATCCGATGCACCATATCGGAAGAAGTGGACAGCGAAGATTTTAACATGAACGTGATTGACGGCATAAAAGACAAACTGATTGATACAGGTGCAAAGGTTATGATACTTGATAATCTTTCCTATCTTTCTACGCAGACAGCAGAAGCGGAGTTCGCAGGTGCTATTATGGACGGTCTTACAAGATTGAAGCGTGAGCTGAAAATCAGTATCATGGTAATAGCGCATACGCCTAAGATTGAGGAATGGAAGCCCTTGTCTAAAACCAATATGGCAGGGAGCAAGCTTCTTTCCAACTTTGCGGACGGGGTATTTGCCATAGGACGTACAAGGAATGGAGGACGTTATCTAAAACTACTAAAAACTCGCATGGTGAGTGAACCGGATGAAAAGTCGCTCCTGCCATATTTCAATATTATTTCGGAACCTTACCTTCATTTTGAAAAGGTTGGTGATGAAACGGAAAAGAAATTACTTATGGGAAAACCTGCAAAAGATTTTTTCACTTCTATTTGGGATAGAGCTGTTGCAGAGCCTATCCCTTTGAACGAGTTGGTTAAACTGATTATATCTAAGGATAATTCTAAAAATAGTGCAAAATCTAAGGATGGTAATGCCCGTAAGCGTATAGACCGTGCAATAAAGTACGGATCTTTAAAAAAGGACGAATTGAAGAATATATATTTGAAAACTGACAATTGACATGAATGTTGAAGAGATAAAGCAAAAGAAGCAGGAGTTGGGCGAAAAGATAGCTGTTCTTCTGAATGGGTTTGAAAATGAAACCGGAGTTCAAGTTTCGGATGTCGGCTTTGTGAGAAGAGTGGTTTATGACGAGTTGGGACATGAAATATATAAGGTGTATGTGGCAGAAGTGGAGGTGAAACTATGAGTAAGAAAAACTTATTATACGAGTTTGACCCTGTAATATACCCCCGAAATTTATGGGTGTACATAGGTTCTGATGAGGATTACATTAATAGATATTTTCACGAAAACGGAAGTGACAAAAGATTAAGTTTTGAGGCAAATTCAGAATGGGACGGATTGACATTAACGGAAGTTGTACGGAATGACACTAATATGGTAGGCATACTTGTGATATTCCGCAATAAAACTGATATGAGGATGGGGCTTGTTTGCCATGAAGCGAGCCATGTAGTTGATGGAATAGAGAACGTAATAGGAATGAAACACGGAGACGAGCCGTCTGCATATTTGTTTGAATGGGTATGTAAGAGTATCAATTTAGCGAGGTTGGGTAGTTGCGAGCCATTGAAATTTCAAGATGAATCTGAAAAATAGAACACTTATTTTTGTATAACCACCGTGATTTTTCTGACAATCAATGTAAAAACATTAAAAATAGGATAATGTAATCCCCGTTCGTAGCATTCGGGGATTTTTGTTGTATGCTATTAAACATGTATAAATTAAATAAGAAATCCATTGCAATACAAATTTTAGCCTCTATATTTGCATCATAATTACGCTCATGGCTACGCATACCTTAAAGCTGTATTTGCAGCTTGTCCTTGAATAATAGGTATGCTTACCCTTTGTTTTTTTACAAATAACTCATTAGTATTATGGCATACAAAGCATTAGACATCGCAAATAAAATTATATCCAAAACAGATTTGGAACATGGTGATACTATATCAAATCTGAAATTGCAGAAGATGATGTATTACCAACAAGGTTTCCATTTGGCATATTTTGGAACACCATTGTTTGATGAGGATATTGTTGCTTGGCAATATGGACCGGTTGTCCCTTCTGTATATAAGGAATATAAATCGTTTGAATCCAATTCTATATCAACTTCAAAAGAAGGTATATCTTTATCAGATGATGAAGAAGAACTTTTCAACAATGTTTATGAGGAATACAACCAGTTTTCTGCTGTAGCCTTGATGAAAATGACACATGAAGAATCTCCTTGGAAAACCACGGAAATAAACTCTGTAATAAGCCGTGATAAGATGATGGCGTTTTTCAAAACACAAATTGAAGCATAAATGAGTGGCAAGTTTAAGTTAAAGCATAAAGATGTAAAGCCTAATTTAAAAGAAAAAGAGGTTGATGCGAGAAGCAAAGAACCTCTTTTCTGCTTTAAGTACTTGGATATGAAAACATCTTTAAAAGGATGTGATAATAGTGTGTTCAAGGATTTTGTAACGAGGATGCAAAAATTGTGCTGCCTTACCTGGAAAGATATAAACGTTTCCGGGAAACACCAATATGGTTTTGAAATGATACCAATCAAACAGTTGAAGCCAACATCCCTTCCTGCAATAATCACAGAGGATATTAAAGAACTTGCTGTTTTCAGATATAGTGGCGATAACCGCCCTTTCGTATGTCTAATAATGGACTGTGTGATATACCCTATATTCATAGAAGCTAAATTCGGTGATATATACGACCACGGAAGTAAATAATAACAGATTTATCATACGTATGAAGCGGTAAGAGAACATCCTACCGCTTTATTTTTATTGTATAACTACACGTAAATCCGGGTCCTTAGAGCTAGCGTTAATGGGCACTTTGCTTTCTAACATGCCTCTTTTTTTGCTCCATTGTAGATTATGTGGTAATTTTGCGACGTTTACTAACTTAAACAAAGATTGCTATATGGAAGAAAATAAAATATTGGTAGCTAAGTACGGCTCAGATAAAACTCCGTTGCGACTGGGCAATTTAGAAATACCATGCTATGTGCTCGACAATGGAATGAGAGTATTTTCCGGTAGAGGAATACAAAAGGCAATAGGTTATGATAGCAAAAGTGGTCAGTGGATGAATAGTTTCTGTAAAATGGATGGTGTTTCAAGCTATCTTTGTGCCGGTGATAACAGTATATCAGAGCGGCTTTCTAAACCTATAAAATTCAAAAGGAATAATGCAGGTGGCTCACAATCAACGGCTAACGGATATGAAGTTACTCTTTTGGTCGATATTTGTTCGGCTATAATAGACGCAAATCGTGCCGGTGTTATTTCCTCGTTTTCTTCCATTCTTCCAATATTTCGGGATGTGATTTACGGATGAATGCGATGAACTTATATGCGGCTTCAAAGCCAATATGGAAATCTAAATCGTTTTTGATAATCTTGTTTTGGTGCTCGCAGTCCAAATTGAGGTATATGTTATCAAACTGACGGTTGTAGTTGTCAATCAGTCGTTGCATATTTGATACAAGTACCAATGAATCGTATAATGAATCGTTTGCCATAACTTAAAGTATTTATGCAAATATAGTGATAATAAACTGAAAGACAAAATAATATCATTGTAAATGATATTTATGTTATATAACATATTTGCTTTGTTGATATAAAATATGGTTAATTTATATTTAGTTGCTAATTTTGCATCGTTTTAAAAAAATATATAACAATGAAAAAGGTTTTATTTTTAATCTGCTCATGCTTTCTGCTATCCTCATGTATGAGCATATTTTCAAGCTCCAAACAATCTATAACTTTCACAGGAGAGGATGGAACGAAGTTGTATGATGGCACCAATAATGTAAAACTTGCAGAAATAAAGGATGGAGGTTCTACGACCATTAAGATTAAAAAGAAATTGTCAGACAAGACAATAGTTGCAAAAAAGGAAGGTTTTAAAGACACTCCATTTGTGGTAGAGTCTTCATTTAATACCAAATCCTTGTGGAATATACTGTTTTGGCCTGGATTTTTAATTGACCTTGGAACTGGAAAGATTAATAAATACGACCCCGTTATTTATAATATAGAGATGGAGAGCAAAGGAAATTAATTTCAATAACATAAAAAAAACAAAGTAAAATGAAGAAAGTATTATTTTTATTGGCTATGCTGCCAATGTTGGTGTTTACCGCTTGTTCGGATGATGATGAAGAAAGTTTCAACTATCCTATGGAAGAATTGTACGGTACGTGGGAAGGTACTGAAATTGACATGGACGGTACAATTATAGATTTGACGGACTGGGTGTATTCAAAGTACCGTTTTTCTGCAACCTTTAATCAGGACGGTACTTATAGCGGAAGTGGGTATTTTGGCAATGGAAGCGGAAAGTATAAAGCTACTGGCGATATGATTTACACCTACATTGACGGAAAGGAATATATGCGTTATCAGGTTGTTTCAATGAAAGGCAATAAAGCCACTCTAATTATGATGATGGAAGGCAGCGATGAAACCCTGAAAGTAAGCGTGAAGAAGAAATAAAGTATATTCGTTTAATGAGAGAGCCACGGTAAACCCTATCGTGGCTCTTTTATTGTTTTGAATTAACCATACACTTTAGAATAACTCGGAATGGCTTCCTATCCTGACTACCTCTATCACCTCATTTTCCGCATCTATCCATATCAGGAGGAAATCATTTTTGATGTGACACTCCATGCAATCCTTATAATTCCCTATGAGCGTGTGCGCTTTGTATTCTTTGGGAAGCGGGATACTGTTTGCTAATTTTTCCAATACATCATATAAGGCTTTCATTAACTGGAAGTCGTTCCGGTATTTTTTCAAATCCTTTTTTGCCTTTGTACTGTAACGGATTGTTTTCATTCTATTTCGTTAATGGATTTCATAAATGAACCAAAGTCGGTGGTGTCTATTGTCCCTGCAAATTCCCCGGAACGCGCTTCCTCTATGGCTGCGACCGTTTCTTTATTCGGTTCTGAATACATTGCATCCATTAAGGTGCTTTCTACAAAGTTATTCAGGCTTCTGTTCGCCTTTTTAGCTTGCTCCTGCAAAATCTGCAACAAATCTTCACGCAAACGGAATGAGGTTTGTTTTCTTATTACTGATTCCATACTACTATTGTATTATATTGTGATGCAAATATAGTACATTGTATCGCAAATACAAAATTTTATTTGATTTTTCTTTGCCATATCAAAAATTATGCTTTTCTTTGCAACGCTAAACAATTTACAGGAGCGGCAAACTCCTGTGACTTCAATCATTGGAGTTATTTTTTTGCCAATACATATTAAGTAGTATCATAAATTAAGATATTGCGCATACCGAGTGGTGTAACAGAAATGTCACCAAAATAAATCCTGTGGATTGTTTAGCAGCTCGTAGTATGCGCATTTTTTTTTGTTATGCTAAACAATCCGATTAAAGTCCTAAGCGAAACAGAGTTGCTTGGGCACAAGTTCACGGTTTACGGAACTGCCGAAAATCCGTTATTCCTTGCCAAAGAAGTGGCAGAGTGCATTGATTATGCAAAAACATCGCAAGGCTACTATGATGTATCAAGAATGGTAGGCACTGTGGATGAGGAAGAAAAGTATCTACGAACAATTTTCGTAGATGGTAGAAATTACGAAATGTGGTTCTTAACCGAAGATGGTTTATACGAAGTCCTCATGCAGAGCCGCAAGCCAATCGCCAAAGCGTTCAAGAAAGGTGTTAAGGAAATCCTAAAGACCATCCGCAAGACTGGCGGCTACATTGCCACTACCGAAGAAGAATCTCCTGAAGAAATCATGGCGAAAGCACTACTTGTTGCACAGGCTACAATCAAGCGTAAAGAAGAGCGCATGAAGCAGTTGGAAGCGGAGACAGAGCAGCAGAGAGAAACTATCGAACTCCAAGACACGGAAATCAAAAAAGCTGCACCGAAAGTCAACTACTACGACAACCACTTACAGAGTGTGAACACGCAGACCACCACGCAAGTTGCCAAACAAATCGGCATGGAAGCACCCAAACTCAACAAGAAACTAAAAGAACTCGGTATTCTGTATAAACAATCTTGTCAATGGTTGTTGCACTCTCCTTATTCATCGTGGGGTATGCATTCCACTCGCACACAGACCTTCACACGTTCGGACGGTTCGACAGGTACAAGTGTATATACGGTATGGACTACCAAAGGTGTGCGGTTCATCATTGCTCTATATGAAAATGATTGGGACGTGAAGAAAGCCATCAAGCAGATAAAAGGAGAATTAGAGCCTGCTGCGTAATCTAAAGTTAACTATTCATTTATAAACCAAATACTTATGTTATCCGCATTTATGCGGACAGCAAGAGGTATGTCTAAAAATAAAGGAAAGTATGTTTGAAAGTGAAATATCTATAAAAACTTTTGTGCCGATGTCAATTTTTCGTGCGATGTATAGTAGAGATGTAAATAATCCATATTTTATATTCCAAATTAGGGAAAATGACCGACCTGAAAATACGATGCAAAGCGTAATTGTGTCAAAGGAAGATGCTATAAAACTGCTTCAGTATCTTCAAGGAATTTTAGGTGGGAATATTCCGATGTTTTAAATAAAAATAGAACAGTAACTAATAAAATCATGCTAAAAATGGAAACAAATAATTCAGTATCAATAAGAAAAGAAGATGTTAAAGACATTTTGGACATAGCAAGCAGACTGGAAGGAGAAGAAGCGATTGCGCAAATAATACGATTTTCGGATTGCCCGAAAGACAGTATGACTGGAGAGCTTGCTCTTAAATCAGTCCTTCGCTTCTACTCAAATGTGAGATACTTGCAAGAAATATTACAAAGTTTTTTAGCAAAATAATAATGAGAGTTATGAAAAATCAAGTATTATCAATCGAACAGATGTTGCACCTGAGAGAATTGGGCGTTGATACGAGTAATGCGAGCATGGTGTGCATATTTACTGATGATAGGGGTGCTATACAAGATTGGCATGAATTAGTAGATATGAGCCCAATATTCTTTGTTGGATTAAGATTAGGTTATTATGATGCCGAAAGAGGAGATTACGACCACTCATATCGTAAAGATTGCGGTGTATTCACCCTGCAAGACATTATAGATTTACTGCCGAAAGAAATAAAGACAAGTACAGATACTTATTGGCTGACAATATCCATTTATGATTGCAAAGAATGGTATGTATGCTATTCAATGTCAGATGAATTTGATTACTATAAGGAGTTTAAGTCAAAGTCATTGCTTGATGCAGCCTACGAGATGCTGTGTTGGTGTGCCGAGAACGGATATATTAAACAATTAAATACTAAAATTATGAATTACGAAGAAGCAAAAGTAGACAAGTTGAATCGCATTATTGTAATGCAGAGCGGGGAAGAAATCTCTTTCAACGACAAATCGCTTGCGAAAGGTTCTGCGGACGAACCTGTTATATTCGGAGTTGCGGTGAGCAGAAAAGAAGTGAAAAAGTTTGGAATGGAAATCGGTATCAGCGTCTTTGATGTATGCGACAACATCGAAAGATACTACTATTTCACTTTTCAGGAAGCCAAGATACTTGCTGAAAAACTTTCCAAAGGGATTAAGGGAATTGAGGAAAGAGAAAGCAATTATGTTGTGATAGACGGAAGAAAGTACAAACTGACAGAAGTGGTTGATTTGCAAGATTGAACCGTATATTATGGACTAATTGCCACATATTAGCATAAGAGCACGTTGAGTATTGACCAACGTTTCAAATGAAGAGGCACTCTACTTATCGCAAGCGGAGTGCCTTTTTGTATGAATTGGTTCAGAAGCTACTGCATTACAACGCGCAAGGCTGGTCCCTTGGAATTTGGACTTGGTGCAAACACACGGTCTATCCTGTCCGAAAGGATTTCCAAATACCTCGTCTGCGCCCTCAACTCAACAATCATGGGGTTAGATTCGCCCGATTGGGATTCTAAGCTGTAGCGGGCTTCTAATAGCATTCTGATTGCGGCTATGTCAGTTGTCTGTTGATTGACAAAGAACCTAATAGAATTAAGTAATGCTTCAAGAGCTTCTGCTGTGGTTTCTGATACACCTTGTATACTTTGAGTAAGTGCCGACAATTCAGATTTCTGCCCTACACTTGTGCCTTTGTATCCTAATGTTTCCATAAGCGCAAGCAAATCTTCATTTAATCCTTTCAATGCGCTTTCTCCAAGAGCCTGGATGTTTGCAAGCTCTTCTTTAGTGAGGTTAATCCCTCCTACGCTTCCCTCTGTAACAGATTCATCTATTTTCTCAAACAGCTCCTTCAAACGCCCTTGCGCAAGTCTCATTGTAGCTTGTTTGACGATAAGATTTTCAATAAAACTATCAAAGTTTTCATTAAGGGCTTTTAGTCCATCTTCTGTTTCATTGAAAGCATCCATCCATGCTTGAACAAATGAAGAGGCGGCATCCTTATATTCTGACTCCCCACCTATACCTCCTAATTCTAATTTCTGTTGGTCTAAAATTTCTTGTCTTGTCTTTTTCAGTTCATTTATAGCATCATTCCATTCATCAATACGGTCTCTATCAGAATCTTTCTTTGCCTCTTCTGAGTTAATCATATTTTCATATGATTCAATCTGTTGGTCTAAATTGGCTATTGTATCTTTGGTTTGTGTACGAAGATCATCTGCATTCCAAGCGGCTTCCATCTTCTCCTTTAACTCATCGTATGCCCTACCAAGTGATTCTATATTCTTTATTTGCCGTTGGATTTCACGTTCTTTCTTCTTGTTCTTATTGCCAATGCCGAATATGCTACCGATGGTATTGCCTATTCCGGCAATAGTTTTCATTCCACCTGTAACCATACCCAAAACATTACCTGTAGCATAAGATGATGCAAATTCTCCTGCACCACTGAAAGCTTGAGACATTCCATTTAATGATTCAGAAATTTCTTCTGGCACATCAACCCCGAAAGATGAAAGCATAGAAGAAACTTCTCCAAAAGCAGAATTGAATTTATCTATTTTTTCTGCATTTTTTTCAAATGCTGCACCGAGGTCTGCTATAGCTTTTTGCTTATCTTCTGGTTTTGCATTTTTCAAGTCTTTAAAAGCTTCAACAATTCCCTTGATAGGGTTTCTGTCTAGTTTTTCACCTTTCAGCTTCTCAAGCTGTTCAATTATTGTTTTCAACTGTTCTGGCGGCAAACTTTTGAGAGACCTTCTAAATTTCTCTAATTTCTCGAGAATACTATCAATAGCTGCCGTTGAAGAATAGTCAAGATTTTCAAATAGCTTGATGTATTCGTCTGTATTTTGAAACGTCTTCCAAGTATTTTCATCTGTCTTCTTATCGTACTTTTTTTTAAGGTTGGATTCAGCTTGCGCTCTCTGCTCATCTGTAAGGGTTGCTTTTGCTATATTTGCCTTTTCTTCGTAATACCACTTATCAAGCTGTAATTGTTCTGAAAGTTGTGTTTTATAATCCTTGAGAATTCTAATAGTAAGGTCTGTGCTTTCCTTATCACGCTGTTGGCCCAGCTTTTTAAGTGCTTCATCGTAACCCTTTTGGTCTGCCTTACTTAACTGTCCATTTTTATCACGTTTGGCTTCATATTCATCACGTATCCCTTTTTCTACATCGTCCAAGGTCTTGGCAAGTCCGGGGAACAAAGCCTGCACTTCGGCTTCGGACAGTCCTGCATCTTTCAGCTTCTGGTGTAAGTCTAAGCTGTTGAACATGGATTCAATGTTATCTTTAGTTTTGTCTAGCTGCTTTTTAAAATCATCTGCATCCTTTTCGTCAAACAAGACATTAGCATCTTTTTGTGCTCCTATCTTCTTCCTAAAGTCAGTAATAATCTTTGCAAGTTCCTGCAAAGCCTTTGCCGTATTTTCCTTATTAGGCAAGAATGCTTCCCCTATGATATTTTTAGGCATCTGAACATCTTTCAATTGGGATGCGTAGCGTTCCATGACTGTCTTAGCTGCCTTATCGCTGCCCATTACCTTATTCAGCTTCTCGTATTCCTTGTTAAGTTCTTTGATAAGAGAAATGCGTTCTGCTAATATGTCACGTTCATGTTTGGGGTTTGATTGAGGATCTTCTTGATTTATTCCTGGTCTAAGAGGAACTTTTATATCTCCCAAGTTATATATATCGTATGCAAGTTGCTTCTTTATATCAGACCATTGTTTGGAAAAATCTCCTTTATCTATTAAAATCTTAAATTGTTCTCTTGTCTTATTACCTTTTATTACCTCATCATTTACGGAATCAAAGATTTCACGTATTTCTTTAGTTGCTTCTTCTTTATCTTTCTCCAAATCTTTCTTTGTTCCAAGAAATGAGCTGGCGATAGAACTTTTCTTACCTGCAAAAAGAACACCATTCTGTAACTTCTCCAAGTAGTCTGCAAGTCTTTTGTAGTAGTCAATTAAATTCTCTCCTTCTTTCTTTCCTTTTACTAGTTCTTGTATGTATTCTTTTGCTCCTTTGCCTAAGGAGGTTGATTCTTCTGAAATCCTTAATAATTCAGCTTGTATTTTGTTACCCTTCGCTATAAAGTCATAGAAAGCGTTTTCGTATTCGTCTAAATCTGTTTCAATATCATCATTACCTATCAGCCATCCTTTCTTTCTGTTTTCTGCATAGTTGGCTTCAATCTTCCTAATATCTTCCAAGAATTCTGTATATTGTTTTTTATACTCTTCAAACTGTTCTTTTGCTTCTTTTTCTGATATATTAGGCTTTATCTCTATTTCAAATCCTTCATTATTCATCTCTTTTACAAGGGATGATAACGCTTTTCTTGTATCATTTTTAGCTATTTCGTCTATTTCTCCTATTCTTAACTGAGCTGTATAATATTTATTGCTACTTTCTCGTAACATTTTGTTGTATTGAGAATGCACATTCCACAACTCATTAACAAGTTGTAAAGCTGCTCCAAGTGCTATTAACGGAAATGATGTTTTGAACGCTAATCCCAAAGAACGTAATGCGGTTTCTGCTTTTGTAAAAGCAAAGGAAAGCAAGCTAACTCCATTTGCAGCGGCTTTTATCTTAGGGAGTAAAACCATTGAACCAACTACAATGCCAAACGCTTTTGCCACTTCGACAACTGTTTCCCAATTATCAATCAATACCTTAATAGAATCAATAGAACCTTTCAGTGTATCTTCGTTAGCCTTACCGATAGAGTTAAGCATCACATCAATACTGTCTTTCAAGTTGGAAATTTTACCCTGCAAAGTTTCGGATTGAATTTCCTGCATATTGTAGAACAATCCTCCGCTGTCAGTTAACCGTTTGAAGATGTTCTCAATATCTTCAAAGGTTACTTTTCGTTTTGAAATCATATCCACAATTTGGGCAGTGGTATATGCTTCGCCTTTAACTTCTTGAAAGTATCGTTGAAGCTCCCCATACAAATTGATACCTGCTTCCGTAAACTGACGAACTTCTGTACCACGCAAATATGCTGCCGCTTTGACCTGCCCATAAGCAAGGATAAGTCTGCCCATATCCACACCTAAACCAGCAGATACATCGGCAAGTCGTTTTGTCGTATCATATAACTTGTCGCTCTCAATACGGTATGCTGCAAGCTGTTTTGTGAATGTAACCAATTCCTTAATTTGAAATGGCGACTTTACGGCAAGTTGGACAGTCTTGTTGAAAATTTGGTCTGCCTGTGATTTATTTTGTAAGATTGCTTGTAACGAACGCTGCTGCAATTCAAATTCACCGCGCACTTTTGCCAACTTGCTGATATACCCTTCAATCTGTGACACGGAGAACAACAAAGCAAGCTGACGGCTTAATTGCCCGGCTGTATCCATCAGGTTGCGATGGCGTGTGGCAAGCTGCTGTGATTTGACTCCTGCTTCCGTCAATGCTTGGTTGTGTTTTGCAATGGCTTGGTTTATCTGTTCAAGCATGCTCTTATAGTTCGCATCGGTAGTGTTCAAAGACAAACGAGCTTTTTTCAGGTACTCTATAGCTTGTACGTTCTGTTGCAGAGACTTTGCATTTTTAGAATAATCTAATGCGCCTTGTGGAGTTGACCGCTGTGCATTTGCTAAATCCGCTGCCTCCTTTGCAGCACGTTTATCCGCTGCCGCCTTACGTTGTGCAGCCTTTTCCGCAGATTGGGCACGTTGCTCGTCCGTCTTTCGTTGCTCGTCAAGCTCCATCTTCATGTAGCGCATGGCTTCTACCGCAGCCTTTTGTTGCGGCTTTGACAAGTCCATGTTCTCAACGTATTTTTTCAAATCCGAATATCCCTGCTTCAATCCGGATATATTAAAGTTAGCAAATGAACCTTCTCCGATTTTATTGTTTCCTATTCTGTTTAGCAAATCTGCCGCACGTGAAAGGCTTTCGTTCAGAGAAGTAGTCTTTCTTGTAGTCTCTTCCGCACCTTTCCCTGCTCCTTCAAATGGATTACCTTTTATAGCATCTATCTTTTTGGCTAACGAAGTAATCACACTTTCCAATTTACTCGTATCCATTACCACACTGCCAAACCCGTTTTTCAATGCATCTGCTGCTGTATGGGCGTGCTTCTCTATCATCTCCAGCTTCTCATCGAAACTATCCAACTTCTTTAATACATCAGGGGTTATGTTGAGGAAAGCTCCTGCTTCGTTATTTGCCATATCGTTATCCTTTTTTATTAATTATGGGCATACCCAAATCATTCAAGTTCTTCAAATCGTCAACACTTCCTATTTTGCTGACCTTCTTTTTTTTCTTGTCCTTGTTTCCGTATTCTACATGGGAAAAATCAAACGAGCTTAACCGGACCTGTCCAACCGTCATTCCCCATAAATATTCGTCACGAGAGCACCAAGTGTTGGAGCGCAGAAAATCAATCATCTGCCCCCACTCTGTACGGGATATTATCAGTTTTGTTCCGTTTTCTTCGTCTTCCTCGTCAAGGTCATTTCCCTCACGGTCTGAATCACATTGGTACTCTCGAAAAAAAAATCCGTGCTTATGAGGTTAAGGATTTCACCAAGCAATAATGCCCAGTCCTTTATGTCGTAATCTCTCCACATCAAAAGGTCAAAGACCTTGTGGTAGTCATCTGATAGTTCTTTTTTCTCATAATCAGAGAATATCCTGTCCCTGTCATTGAGAAGTGCAAGCGTTATCACGTGTGCAACTGCCGGTAGATTTACTGAGAACTCTTTGATAACATCTCCCATACTTAACTTCTCTCCCTTCACAATCTGACACGCTTGTTCGGCTATAAGCCATTGAACACCGGGCTTCAATCCTTTAATACGCCACTCCGTACCGTGAAGTTTTACAATACTTGGGCTGTCATTCATTATCCTTGCCAAACGTTCCATTGACTCATCAGATATAGGAGTACAAGCCGTTACAACATTTGTCTTTAGTCCTGTATCTTTTTTCTTTGCTCTATATACTGCCATGATTATAAACATGAAGGGCGGCGGCATATAAGCCTACCGCCCGTAAACACTCTAGTTATCTATTATGAACAAGTTTTATTTGGGTAAAGTATAAGCTGAATCTACATAAAACGGCGTTCTGATAGTTTTCTCTCCATCAGCGATATTTGCATCATACGCTGTTCCTGCAAGGTTGATACGACCCACATTAGAGTTCAAAGATTCAAGCATTAGTTTTGAGTTAAGTTGGACTTTTGGAACCACAAATGCAGTCATCGTTTCCCCTTCCTCAAACACTACGTCAATCTTTGCATACAATTTCTTGTATTGAGCCGGAGCAAAGTATTTGGTAGAGACAGTAGTTCCTGCCGTAAATCCCATGAGAGCGACCAATAGGTCTTTTTGTGTATCTGCAACCTCAGCTGTAAATTGGTATTTGCCAAGCTTCACGATGGAAAGAATGGGGCTGTCGGAAGTTTCGCACTCGATGTCGTTTACATCGTTATCGTCTTGAGCGATTGAAGTGGTATCCTCAACTACATCTTCAAGGATATAAGAGTCGCCCTTTGGCACATCGTCTTGTTCAGAGCCAGTGAACAGAGTTGCCACGATGTAAGAAGGCTTGATGAATTTTTTGGCTGTTGCGCCAGTATTGTTTACTGCCATAATTAAAAAATGTTATCCTGTTAATAATCTGTTTACCTTATTGTCACTTCTATATTTATCACGTTGTAGTAGTAGTTCCTATTTTGGTCATAATCTGCATCACGGAAATTTACATCAATCACATAATGGGGGTCTTTACATGATTCAATAGCCTTGTCAAGCGCAAGTTCCATTTTGTACAGCTCCTTCACGGGTTTCGTGCCGTGACTGTCAACTGATTTTGCGTACAAGAACACGTTGGCAGAACCTTTGGCATAAGCTCCGTAATCTTTCATGGAAAGCACATCAACAAGCACCATTTCTTTCCAATTGCTTTCAACAGTGGCAGGCATATTCCCGATGAACAGGTTATCGGATATAGCCGCTTTTGTAAGCAGCATGGAAAAAAAGTTTTCCACTTTTGATGTTGTCTTGTATTTACTATCCATATAATCAGTATTTACCGTTCTTTATAATTCCAAAAGTTGAACCTTTAATTCTGTTACTTAATGCTTTGAGTTGGTTTTGAGCAATGGCGATTACCTCATATTTGTACTTTTCCTGTAATATTTGTCCGTATGGCATTGCGGCTACTATCACAAGGTCAATTCCATCATGAGGCTTATATTTACGTTCAAGAAAATCCGTTATCGCATCACGTCCGTATAGCGGCTCTCTCTCCCAAATTCTTGGGGCTAATGCGTATTTCGTTTGATAACCGCTTTTGGATAGTTTGCCATTAACATATATTCCCCATCCGTAGCTATCATGAAGGTTGTCTGTATCATTTTTATAAGTAACCCTATTCAATTCTTCTGCAATTATTTTGTCAGCTTCTTCCGATAAGAACTTTATAAGTTTATTCAATGAATCTGTCTTAACCTTCTTTGCCATATCTTACACTTCACTCATTTTTATATCAACCGAGCAACCACCAAGTTGACTATATTCAAGCCCTATAACCCTGCCTTGGATTGGTATTGCATAATCCTCGCATTTAAAATTGGTATTGAAACGTATAGGTAGCTTCTCACCAACTTTGCACGGGAAAAATACTTTATAGTCAGCCATGATAGTACCAGAATTAATCAGCTTTGCAGCCTGCTGTATGTCACATTCAGTTTCAAGAAGGATGGTCTCTCCCGTAGTGGGGACTTCGGGAGAACTATCCGTCTTTTCATTCCCAAGCATGTCACCGTCACCGAGAAGGTTCCCGTCTTCCGGCTTATTCGTTATCACGGTGTAGAATGTGCCATGAAACGGGTATTCTGCTATTGCTTTTCTTTTGAGACGCATAAACTATACATCTAATGAATTTTCATTGACCCAACTCATACTACCCGAATCCATGCTTTTCAACGCTTCTTCTTCACCATACTTTTTGTACAGTGCTTTCAGACGGTCTTTCAAGTTTTGGATTATGGCAGCCGTTACCGTCTCACTACCTATGTCCTGTCTGTAACTGCCATGTTGGAGTGATGATGAAGCCACAGACCACGGACCGCTAATGACAAGTTCGTACAGTGCGATAAGGCAATGGTCTTTAGTGCATTCATCTATTTCAGAACGGTCTGAAATAAACATCAAACCGTTTTCGTATGCGATATTTTCAAGCGCATCATCTTCAAAGACAAATCTCGTAAGCCCATTGAGGTATGCTATCGGGTCAAATGATTTTTCCATAACTACTACGCAATGTATTGTACATTTAATCGTCTGCCTGACTTGTGTCTACAATTACGTGATTACGGAATGTTTTCAGTGCAGGACAAGCTGACATCATTACATCAGTATGCCATTCCTTATACAGCCCATTGTTTGTTGTTGTATTCACAATCGTGCAGAGACCATCGTTAGCCTGAGCAAAAATCTTGGTTATTACGCTTGAACCATACTTATCAAACATCTGTTTGTCTAGGTTATTGGTGTATTCAAACTCACAAGCATATCCGGCAGGGCGGAGAACAGCAATCTTATCGTCCCAACCTTGTACGAATGTGTCTCCAGTATTGGTAAGATTACGCTCACGTTCTTCAACAATTTCAATTGGAGATACACCGGGATAATCACGGAAAGCAGCTAAGAACAACTCTCGTGTAGTAGGTGCAGTAGCGGTTGTTGCGATGTAAGCTAAAGGATTTTTCTTGAAACTTTCAATCAATTCCTTAACTTCGGCATTTTGCAGCATTACTTCGTAAAACATCTTGCGTGTAACCTGCCATACCATTGCACCTTCATACCCCCATTCTTCACGATATTTTTTCTCCTTTTCCGCCATTTGACTGAGAATCTTACATTTTTTGTCTGTCCAAACTACTGTGCCAGCTTTAGTAAAGTTCTCTGTTGGTATATCAGCCTTATGCAACGGAGCTTGAACGCCACGTGCGATATTTCGGTAGTCAATATGACCTTTAGACATTAACTGTGCAGTCATGAAGTTCATGGTTGCGTCCGCACTATCAAGTTGGGACTGTAATGTATGTACCCAAGCGGCTACCAAATCGGCATCGTTTCCAAACAACTCAAACTGTTGTTCTTTTGCTTCACGTTCCATAGCTGTTTCAACGAAACCGGGAGCGATAAAATCAGGGATGGATGCGGTGTACCAGTGCAGACCGTCCTTATCCATTTGATTACTGTCACCAAGAGGTGCACGCAAATCCATCAAAGGAGCGGCTTTCAAGTCACGTCCTTTCACAGAAAAAGTAGCGATGCCATTAGGAGCGGTAGGTGTGGGAGCACCAGCTTTTACACCTTGAGTCTTGTACCAACCATAATTAGTGTATAGCAGACCTTCTGTATTGACAAAGGATTGCAAGAAACGTTGATTGGTCTTGTCTGAAAAGAATCTTGCATATCTGCTGTTATTAAAATCAAATTTAGGCATAGTTTCGTCAATTTTAAATGTTAAACCAACCCTTAACCTTGCTCTTGTTCAAAGCTTTTAATGCAGCCGAAAGAGGTTGCATACGGTCTTCGTAGAGGAATACATCTCCTAATGCCAATGCAGGAGTGATAAGGTATCTTGCACCATCGAAATCATCTTCGGATGCAGCCGGGTCAAAAACAAAATCAAAGTCGCAGGGAAGATATGAGTTAGGATTAGTAACCATAGCTTCTTTACCAGACCCTGCTTCTTTCGCTTCAACAAGAACAGATAAAGTTGTTAATGTTCCGAGGGTTGCGCTCAATGTAACTTTCCAAACATCGCCAGCCGTTCCGTCAGTCGTTTTTTCAACGGCTGTGACTGTTACTGCTGTTCCTTTCTCTACCAATGTGGTAGGAGCAACCATGAGAACGTCCCCTACAAACGGAATGAGGGAATACCCGTCTCTTTTCAAGTAAATAACCGTATCAGATGATTCTGATGTAGCTTTTGCAACTGCATACGATTTTAGGATGCGTATTTCGCTTCCATTAGAACCATTACTGGGAATATATTCAGCGAGCGTTCCGGCAAAAGCTCTTGCATTACCTTTGAATGGGTTTTTAACAATTCCACCACTGGTAGGAAATACAAGTGCGTCTTTCCCGCTCATCTGTAGCTTCACGAAGACATAGCGATGACCACCAATGCTTCCGCGAGCCTGAACCAATGCTCTACCGGGAAGGTAGCCACTGTTCAATAGGATTTGCTGATAGAAATCTGACATTTTCTTTTTGGTTTAAATGATTATTATTTTTCTTCTCTGTGCGACTGCTTCCTTACGACAGCAACCACATCGGCAAAGTCATCGGTTTTTCCCTTACCGCCTCCCGTGCCGCCCGGAGTGATGTCAGGTGGAGTGTTAGCATTAAACTTATTGTAGCTCTTGACCAGTCTTTCTGTAAGAGCGTCAACGTCAGTTTCAGAATCAATGTGAATCAGTTCAAGCTGGTCGTTAATCCAGTCTTCATTTTTCACGTCTTTCCCTTTCAAGGCTGATTTTAGCTGGCTGCGTTTTTCGGAGACTGCTTTAGCCTTGTTGTTCTCTTCCTCACGTTTGAGCAAGGAATTAATCTGTTCCTGCATCTTCTGCAATTCAGACTTGTTTCCACCATCGCCATTGCCATCTCCGTTACCGTCTCCGTCATTCTTTTGGGGATGATTCTTTTCCCACTCCTTTACAAACTTTGAATTGTCGTTGCGTACATTGTTGTCGATACGTTCCAAGCGTTTAATCTTTTTGCCTACGGCATCTGCCAACTCCAATTCTTCGTTGTTACCACTCTCTTCCAAATCGGCGTAGATGTCTTCTACTTCCTCATTGAAACTTCTCTCACTCATAGCCAAGTTTTTCTTGCCGTTGTTGGTGAGTTTTGCTTTCAGTGCTTCTGAAAACTGTTCTTTCGTAAACTTCATACACTATATGTTTTATAATGATTATATGCGAAAGTAATGCTTTAACAAAAAGGTATAACTATAAAAAAATCACTGTATTTATCACTATGATAAATAGACATTGGTTTAAGTATATATTACCTTGTTATTAAGAGGTATTTTTGCTTTTGATGAAAGAACAAGAAGTACATAATGCGATAGTGAAGAAGCCTTTCCCAGGTTTCCAAACCTACTTTGCTTCAACGAACGTGGATATATGTTTCGGTGCCGGCGGGGTCGGAAACGGGAAGTCATACTCTCTTGTTCTTGGATTCGCTGAACCGTTAATGCTTGACCCTGATTTTAGATGTTTAATAAGTCGTAGAAGCCTTGGGAACCAAAAAGCAGGAGGAGGATTTGTTGATACATTCAAGGACATATTCGGGGAATATGTAAAAGTTAAAGAGGCAGACACGCCACGTATATCATTCCAAAGTGGAGCGTACTGCGATTTGACTTATATAGACCCAACGAATATAGACAGAATGAGGGAGCGTGCGAAAGGATGGCAGTACGATGCGATTGCCATTGATGAGCTTACCGAAATGCCTTGGGAGGTATTTACGTACATTCAATCCCGTAATCGTGGAAAAAGCAAAACATTCACGGGGAAATTCCGTGCGACATTCAATCCTAAACGCACCCATTGGACGAGAAGATTCATAGATTGGTATGTTGGAGTTGACGGGAAGGGTATCCCTGATAGAATAGGAAAAGTCAGATTCTTTTTTGTTGCTGGGTCTACCGTTGATGATGTGATTTGGGGAGATTCAAAAGAAGAAGTTTACGCTAAGTGCAAGATACAGATAGACAGTTTGATTAAAGACTTGAAAGGTAAAGCAAAATATCAAGACTTTATCAAATCGTTTACCTTATACGAGGGCACAGTTGATGAAAATGAAGCTCTAATGGAAGGCAATGCAGGGTACGTTGGTTCAGTTGCCGCTTCTGGTACACGCTCTGCTGCTGGGCTTATCGGTGTAAACTATAATGCAGACCCAGATTCTGACGAAAAGATACCTATCCCTTCCACTTCCGCACAAGGCGTGTTCAACAACAACCCTGCCGTAAACGGTGACAAATGGATTACCGTGGATTTGGCGGATTACGGTACGGATAATCTCGTGGCTCTAGCATGGGATGGATTTCACGCATACGACATTCTCATTCTTAGCAAGTCCACTCCGAGAGAAAACGCTATGGCAGTGAAGACATTTGCATTTGAGCATGGAACAGCCGAAAGCCATATCATTTTTGACGCGACTGCTGGAAGGTACTTCAATGATTACATTCCCGATGCAGTACCTTATATCTCGCTAAATAAACCTTTCGGGCTTTACCAACTTACCGCAATGACAGTCAAGGATATGTGCTATATCAGATTATGCAAGATGATAGAGGAAGGCAACTTGACATTTGACGATAAACTTGCCGTTCAGACTTACACCCATCAAAACTTGAAATACAAAGTGACGGTTGAGAACGAGTTTATGGAAGAATGTTCCGTTGTGCGATTTGACGATATGCAGAGTGGGAAGAAGCGGCTTTGGAACAAGAAGAAAATGAATCAGATGTTAGGGAAAGGCAGGTCAATGGACTTGTTAGACCCATGCGCTATGAGAATGCTTCCGTGCGCTAACATTGAATACGGGAATGAGATTCAAGCAGGGTATTACAATCACGAGGAAGAAACCAAACAAGCGAGCCATGCACAGACAGAAGGAAGTATTTACGATGAACATTTATGGTATTAGGATGGCACTTATATGCCTCACAGAACATAATAATTATATATGTATATGCAGCGAGTAGAACGACATATTATCATTGGTAACAAGTACTTGGACAGGCTTTGTTTCCTATCCAAGAATTTGTACAACTACGCAAACTATATGATTCGTCAGGAGTTTACGAAGAGTGGTAAGTTGCTTCCTGAATACGGATTGACAGCTTTACTTGCAAAGGAAAAACAAATGGATTATACATCTCTTCCTGCGAAGACCAGTCAACAGGTTGTTGCTCTTCTATTCAAGAATTGGAAGTCGTTTTTTAAACTATGTAAATGCAAGGACAAGCTTAATGGTAAACCGAAACCTCCGAAGTATAAACATAAGACGAAAGGACGAAATATAGTCGTATTCACCTATCAGCAATGCAAGTTGAAGGACGGATACATTCACTTTCCGAAGAAAGTAAACATACAACCGTTAAGAACAAAAGTAACTAATTTGCGTCAGGTTCGCATTATCCCGCAATGTAGTTGCCATATCATAGAAGTAGTATATGAAAAAGAAAGTATTGAAACCACCGGACTTGAACCAAACTCTTATTTAAGTATTGACTTGGGATTGAACAACCTTGCAACTTCCTATGATTCGCTATGTCATAAGAGCTTTATCATAAATGGCAGAATATTGAAATCCATAAACCAATACTTCAACAAGAGGAAAACTAAGTTAATGAGTTTCATTGGAGGGAAAGGTACAAGTAGGCGAATAGGGAAACTAACACTAAAGCGGAATTGTAAAGTGAATGACTATATGCACAAGACTTCCCGATTTATTGTAAACTATTGTATTGATAATCATATTGATACTATTGTAATAGGTAATAACAAAGATTGGAAGCAGCAAATAAATATGGGGAAACGTAACAATCAAAACTTTGTCAGCATCCCATTTGAAAAGCTAATCTCTCAGATACAGTACAAGTCCGAAGAAGTGGGAATTAAGGTCGTAATAACCGAAGAAAGTTATACTTCCAAAATAGACCACTACGCAGGCGAAGAGATGTGTCAACATGAAACATATTTAGGTAAGCGCATACAAAGAGGTCTATTCCGTAGCAGTACAGGTAAAATCCTGAATGCTGATCTAAACGGAGCGATAGGGATTTTAAGAAAAGTAGTTGGCGAAAGCATCTCGCAAGTAGTCAATAGAGGGGGAGTGGAGACCCCAACGAGATTGCTGGTGTAATCTCGCAAATAAGTACCATTAGGATATGATAAGCTATAACGACATAAAGGATATTATCAATTCCCTTAAAACAGAAGGAATTGAAGCAAGATTAAGAGACGTTGCCTATTTGGTGATGTGCGATTCTTTTGTGGATAAGGACCTTGCTGCCAAGGTTGCTTACCAAGAAGATGAAAAGCCTTCAAACAAGGTGTTATCCACGCTTGCTGAGAAACTGAAACCTTTCGGCATCGGTGCTATCACTACCATATCTAAAGATGAGAACCGAGAAGCGTTGCTGAAAGAAATATCGGAGATGAAACAGATTGCAGACGACGCGAAAGCAAGTGGAGATTCAGATACTTTTATCAAAGCAAGTAAGGTCGTATTGGATGCACGTGTAAAGCTAAACGACAAGTTCAACATTGAGGAAGAAGAAGGACAACGAAGAATTATTGTTGTTCCGCAGAAACATGACATCATCTGTAAATGGACTTCGAGAGAGTGTTCTGCTATGCCGAGCAAGGAAGCCTGTATGAAGTATTACAACCTAATTGACGCAGACAAATGACACGGGAAGAGAAGAAGTTATATTTATTACGGAACATAAATGCCCTGTTACAGAAGAAGCCGTTTTTCAGAGGCAGCGATACTCCTTCCATTAACGATTATTCCGAAGGGCAAACCGCAACCGTTACAGAAACACGGACAGCATGTATTCCGAAGGTTAAAAAAACAATTGTCACACAGGAAAGATTTTTGAAGGAACTTGATCCGATGAGCCATGATGTCCTGTTTGACAATAATCTTCCAAGCATTTGCGTGAAGTTGGAAAACGGAGGTTATCAAGAAATAAAGTTCCAACGAACTGCATTGGCTCTCCAAGAGCAGATACTTGCAAGTCACGTTATCTATTTGTGCGGTAATCCTTGCGTGTTGTCTTTGAGAGGTGGAAATCCACCTGAAAGGGACAAAGAAAATTATTCTACTATCAAAGAGTATTGGGTTGACAGAAATATGGACGGATGGCGCACAAAAGCAGTCCGCACGCAGCTTGCTACGGGAGATGCAGGACTTTTATTCTACTATGACTATAAAGGACGTATCAAATGCCGCCTGATAAACTATGAGGGCGGTTATGTTATCATATCCCATAATGACAACAACGGTGACAGACTTCTTGAAAGTGTTTACTATGCCGATGCGGATGGTGTGGAATACATAGACAGCTATGACGACAAGTATATGTATCGTATGCGTAATTCGGGCGATGGAGCGGATGAAGATGGCTGGATAAGGGAAAACCCGGTAGAGCACGGTTTCAGTGAGATACCATTGTGTACCAAACGCGGTAATGTGGCGTGGAACAACGGACAGAGTCTTATCGAGATTTACGAGATTATCTACAACATCTTCTTTGTCATTCAGAAACGGAACGGCTGGGGCATTCTGTATATTAAAGGCAATCTGTCAGAAACGACAAAGAAACTTGCAGGGAGTATCATTTTGCAAGACAAGTCAATGGACGGTAACGGAAGTGCAGAGTTCAAAGCACCGCCCAGTCCGCAAGGTATGCTTGACAGTCTGCAAGATTTGTTCGAGAAGATACAGATAAACACCTCATGCACATTTCTTTTGCCTAAAGATGTCAAGTCAAGTGGTGACATAAGCGGACTGGCTATTACGCTGACCCGTGATTTAGATTTGAAGAATGCCCAGCAAGGGGTTATCGAGTGGCAGAATTTTGCAGACAAGATGATGCGCCTGTTCAAGAAGGGATTAGCCAAAGAATTGGTAAAAAAAGGCGAGAACGTAAATGCCATTACAGAATTTGACAAACTTCGTGTCAGCTGTAAGTTCAAGATATGGCAGCCGTTCAGCGCAACTGAGTATAACAACATGCTTATCTCAATGAAACAGGCTGGTATTCTCTCCACGAAAACGGCTATTGAAAAGAACACGGAGAGCACACCCGATGAGGAGCAACGAGTGACTAAGGAAGTTAAGGAAGCAGAAGAAAAGGTGATTGCCCAACAGCAAGCCAACAAAACGAACAAGCAGGAAGGAGGTAATAATGAATAAACAAGTGATAAACATAGATGCCAACTTCATTAAAGAGATTGCCAAAATGCAAGAGCGAATTGATGAAACAGATAACGCAATTTTCAATCTATTCATGAAGATACAAGACGTTAATCGACTTGATATTATGTATGATGGTGAGAATAGAGATCTGTACCATCACATTTATATGTTCATCGAATATGTCCTGCATAAGTTTCCAAATATATACGAAGAATTCAGAGAAAACAAACAACACAAGTAATGGAGAAACAGAGCCTATACATATACAAGCTGGATGCACATGGGGAAAAAGTCAAGTTTCCCAACGAAACCATGTCTGCAAAGCTGGGTGAATACACTTACACGGCACAGCGCATGGCCGGCACTCCTACGCTTACCGCCACGCTCAACTATCCGTCTTGCTTGGATGAAGAGTGGACTGGAGAGGAATTTGTGGAGTTCAGAGGTGAGAGATACTATGTCGACCAAACCCCTACATCTTCAAAGGACAACAAGAGCATTATGTATAAGCATGAACTCCAGTTCGTTTCAGAACGTATCGTATTGGAGAACGTGTATTTCATGGATGTGGTGACAACTGGAACAGATACTTATCATTCCAACTCTACTTCTGTGAAGTTCATGGGAGACATAAACGAGTTTGTAGGTCGCCTTAACGCTTCAATGGCAAAATCGGGTATCGGATATTCGGTAATCATAGATGATGATATTACTTCCGATTCCAAACTTGTTTCACTTGACAATGTGTATCTTGCAGAAGCGTTACAATCCATATATACCATATACGAACTTCCTTATTACTTTGTAGGTAAGGTTTGTCACATAGGATATACAGAGAATGTAATTTCTACTCCCTTCGAGTATAAGAAAGGGCTTGTATCAATAAAAAAGACAAACGCCAATTATAAAATTGTCAATCGCGTTACTGGTGTTGGTAGCTCTGATAATATCCCTTTCTACTATCCGAATGATGATGAAAAAGGTACTATAGAACGTACACAAAACCTTATGCCTTCCATTTACAGACAAACAAATGGAGCGGAAAGATTCTACAATGCGCTTAACGACACGTATAAGATACCTGGCACAAATGATTACTACTCTTTCAAAAATACATTTTCTTCTAAGAAGATAAAAGAGATAAAGGTAGATTTTAGCGATATAAAGCCTACTATAGAAAATGTGACAAACGCTTCGGGACAGTTATTTGGTGAGATTGCGGATATTGCTTTTGATGCTAATGATAGTGACGAACTCGGAACCGGAGAAGGGAATAATATATTCAATGATACAGATGAGTATGTACATTCTTATTTCTACATAAAATTACATATATATAATGGAGATTACGGCTTTAACCTGTTCGAACAGGGTTTGGAGGGTGGTACGGCTGTAATCAATATGACTACGGGTAATTGCGCTGCTTGCGAGTTTGAAATAGGAGTTACCTATAAGGACAATGAACCGGAAAGGGCATTCAACCCTGTATTGGTGGATTCTTCCGGGAACTTACCGGCAGGAGATTTTGAGCAGAAGGTTACTTCACAACCATCCCAATATGTAGAAAGCCAACAAAACACTTCTACAAATGAAGTTTGGATTGCAGTAAAAAAGGACAATACCACTTTCGGAATTGTTATGCCTAATGCCACCAATAACTATAAGCCTTCTGTCGGGGATAAATTTGTGATTACAGGCATTAAGATGCCTAAGTCCCTTGTACTCGCTGCTGAGAAGAGATTGGATGAAGCATTGATAAAGTATATGTCAGAGAATAATGACGAAAAATTCACATTCTCCGTCAATTTTTCCAGAGTATTTCTTGCAGACAATATTCAATTAGCAGAATTACTAAATGAGAATGTTCGCATGTATATAAAATACAACGAACATGAGTATCTTATGTATGTAAATTCATTTACTTGTAAAGCGGACAAAAATTGCTTATATGACATATCTGTTGAATTAACAGACAAATTATCTGCAAATGTTTCTGCATTACGAAGTACTATTACAGAAATTGCAGGCGATATCATAGGTAATACATTGGGAGGGAATAGTATTTCTACTACTGATATCTTAGCAAAAGTCTCTCGACATTTTCTCAGTAAAACACAAGATGACCGTACCCCGCACAAGTTATCCTCTGACAAAGCTTTTGAAATAGGAAAATTTGTCAGTGGTAGTACAGGTGGTATCATAATGGTTGATAAGGAAACAGGTCAAACCTATGCGGAGGTTGATAAACTGAAAGTCCGCATGAAAGCCTATTTCGAATCACTGGAGATACAAAATGTAAATTCTGTAGGTGGAAAGATAGTTCTAACTCCGGGTGGTGCTGTTACGCTTATTGATGTTTGGACCAAGGGTACCATTGAACAAACGCCCATACTTTCAATGGCAGACGGGAATCCTATATTGCTTGCAGATGGCAGTGAACTCCAATTGATGGATAAAGAAACGGTAGACAATGGCGTCCCCGAAGGCGTGTACAGATGTTTCTTCCTTGCCGAACAGGACGGTGTGGAAGTGGAGAACCGCTTCCGTGCAGGTTTCCAGGTACAGAGCAAAAACTTCAACATACAAAAACCGGGAGAATACCAACAGGTAGCGAACCATTATTATTGGCGTTTATGTGTAGGGGCAAGCAAAGAGCCTATCAATGTCGGCATATACAAATTGCACTATATTGACCTCAGCATGGCGGATTGCGACACAGGCAGTGACATCCCGGCAAAGGGTGATACTGTAGCCCACCTTGGTGCACGAATCAAATGGAAAGGCATTGACAACAAGGACGTGACGGATGAAAGCAATATTGACGCACAGAATGCCATTGTTTTCTCTTCTACCGATGTGTTCAGCCCGAGTGTTACTCTGTATCACGGTATAGACTCCTACTCCTACTTGAACAAGGAGTATGTTGAGTATGGCGTAGACAAAACTAACAACAAGGCGTTTTTCCATGTGTACGGTGATGCGTATATTGGGGACCGTGATGGTAACAGCTTTGTTAAGTTCACCCAAGGTGAAGGCGTGGAATTGAAAGGAAAGCTTCACATTCAAGAAGGCTCCACCGGTTCCGCCAATCTGACCGACCTTCCCGATGAGATATATAATGCCGTGCAGATAGGTAATGAAAATCTCTTATTAAATTCAGGGTTTACGGGTGATTATGATAGCATTGATATATCAGAATCAACACAAATGCAGGCAGACACAGAAGTTTATTCGCCAAAAATAAAGTACTGGGAAGGGGATGCGAATATCGTAGAAGACAGTGAAGCCGTGTCCGGTTACAGAGCAGATATCGGTTACTTGTCGCAAGAGGTTAACCTTATGTTGGAGGAGCAGTATGTGATAAGTTTAAGAGCCAAGGGTACATCTCTTACTGTCGGATATGGGAATTATAATTCTACAGAGTCTCTTGACGATACATATAAGAAATATGTGTATAAATTCACCTGTCGGTCATTAGGCGTTTTTTTTATTTCCGGCAAAGCATCAGTGTGCGATATTAAGCTGGAAAGAGGTACCATTCCGACCGATTGGTGTCCATCACGATTGGATACCGATAAATCGGCAGACAGATTCAAATACCTGCAATACATACAGGATGCAATCAAAGATGGTTCTGTAGACATTCTTGGTGGTTTGATTTTGGCTAACATGATACAGCTTGGGAACTACAAGAACGGAAAGCTTCAAAAAGTAACCGCAGGTATTTCAGGTATCTATAATGACGATGACGATGTGGCATTTTGGGCGGGTGGAACATTACAGCAAGCTATGCGTACAATAGCCCGATTAAAATCCAATCCTGATTACAGTCCCTCTGATTCTGAGTGGGGTAATCTTGCCAAGTTTATAGCAACTCATGGTGGTGATATATTTTTAAAAGGGTACATATACGCTGTCGGAGGATTATTCAGGGGGCGTGTAGAAACTGCTATTGATGGTAAGAGGATTGTGATAGATCCGGTAAGTAAGACTTTGAAAATGTTCACGGCAGAAGGAAATGAGACAGTGACGATGAGGTTTGACAGGTCGGAAGAAGGTTATGAATATGGAGATATTATTTTAAAAAAATACAGCAGCAATAATGAAGAATTACTGAAAACCACAGTATATCCGGAACGAATTAGAATTGAGAATAAGGTTGAAAAAACAGACATCCTTATTGCACCTGAGAACGTAACGGTTATAGGTGGGAATGGTGAGGTAATGAGGGTTGGAATGAAAGCGGTTTATTCCGATATATCATCCAGACATTATATATCTGACCTTTTTTCAAGTAATTGGCCTACTTCTGAGGACAGCGTGGAAACGGGAGGTGTATATATGACATCAATCCCTATTGGTGATTCAATCATAAGTGGAGTGTTAAGAGTAAAAAAATAATATATGAATTTAAATACGATACTGAATTCGGGAAAATTTCGGGATATAGCTGCTCGTTTGAATGAGAATTTCAGCAAAATCTCTACCGCCATAGATAGTGTGAGTCTGTCGGCGACAAAAAATAAAGGGCTATTCCCAACTGTTGAGGAATTGAAGTCCAAGTACCCAAATCCATCCCCCGGAGATTGGGCGGTGGTTGGTGATTCTATCCCTGGGAAGATATACCGTTGTAAAACAGCCGGTTCGTGGATGGATACCGGGAAGACAGGTGGTGGAGGTAATGTTGATTTAGCCGGATATGCAAAAAAAACAGACCTTGCCGGACTGGAGAGCAGTTCGGAAAAAATTAATCAGATTGGGGAAAAATTGGCGGGTGACTCAGGTTGGTTTAATGTCCCAATATCTCTATCGATAGGTAGTATTGGCCCCGGAACTTCTATTAACCCGTCAGCAAAAAACAGGCTATCATCACAATTCATTTCTATCGAAGGGAATCGGACCTATCAGTTCAGATGCAATGACGGATATCAGTACTTCATCGGCGGAATTGATGCTTCGGTAAAATATGAAGATATAACAGATTGGATGAGTGGCACAAATACTGTAACCATCCCTGCTAAAATTACAGATTTTGCCGTATCTTTAAAAAAGACACCCTCGCAATATGTGCTGGTAGAAATGGATTTGGGTGAAATCATTAATGGCTCTACTGATATGTCAGGCAATCTAACCTCTTCCGATACTAGAATTATAACGAAGAATATGATTCGGATAGAGCCTAAGAAAAATTATACCTTACGTATAAATCCCGGGTATAATTATTCTTTGATAGGATATGGTGAAAATGGACAATTGGTCAATGATTATGGTTGGTCCGACAAAAACATTACTGATTGGTGGAGCGTAAATTTTTTTAGGATAGCATTCAGGCGAACCGATGATGGTGCTATATCTCCCGATGATTTCGCTAAAGTTGGTTTCTCTATGTCGTATGAAGGGGCGTCCGGCACGGAAGAAGACTTCTCCGAATCAGATATACCATTAACCGGAATGACGATATATCAAGACGGACAGAGATATTCTCCGGCAGCACCTTATAAGTCTGTGAATATGAATGATTCGGTATATCTCCCTAACGACAAGTGGGTCAGAGGTACGCTTCAATCGGACGGTTCTGTCAGTACTCCGAGTAGTATTCGATTGGTAACTAAGGATATGATAGATATCAGCAATTATAGTATTGTGAGGTTGAAGACGGATTCTCGTTTCAAGGCATACCTGATGGGGTACACTTCTTCCGGTACGGTAGTCGGGACTGTGCTTGACGATACATCGGAAGGTGTTTACCGGAGAGAGCCAAATGTGCATTATATCCGTATATCCTTACGGCGCAATGATGGCAATGAAGAAATGCCACCTTGGGAGTTAGGACCATCCATTATTGAGCTATCATTTGAAGAAGGTACATTAACCGGCAGTAATGATGTGATTCTGAATAACAAGGATAAGGAATCTGCCGTAATCGCTGCATCCATATATTATAATTATAATGGGGATAGATTCGATAACGACACTTCTCAGGTAAATTTTTTCGAATTTGCATTCATAGCAGATACCCATGGGCATGATTCGGCTGTTAGCCGTTTTTTGCGATACAGCCAAAGGTTTGGCTGCATTGATTGCGCCATCCATGGAGGGGATATTGTCAATAAGAGTGTATTAAGTGATTATAATTGGTTCAACCGTTTACAGGAGGATTTTAAGAAACCTTTTCTTGTTGCTCTGGGCAATCATGATCAGTCAAATGCCAACTCTTTACCAACGATTTCTCAGTTATATGACCGGTTTTACAAGCCTTATGTTAAAAAAAACGGAATTGTAATTCAGTCCGGTAAAACTTATTTTTATCGGGATTTTTCGGAATATAAGGTTCGGGTAATTGTACTTAACGCTTGCGAGATACCATCCGATTCCGTTAAGTCCAGCAATAATGGAGCAGATTACTATAAGACTTGCTGTTCTCAGGAACAAGTAAACTTTTTAATCAGTGCGTTAAAAGTTGAAAATGAATGGCATGTAGTTATCGTGACACATTATTTTAACACCTTGGTCAGATTTGAAGAAAATCCATTTACAACCGAATATTGGTATGGTAAAACTTTTGATTACACATTTCCCAATGGGCAGTCAGGCGATGTCGTTTTGGATATCCTTACTGCTTACAAGAACAAGACTGCAATTAATGAAACTTATACATATACTGTTGATAATTGGCAATCCGTATTAGGAAGTGTGACAGTTGACATAGATTTCGCCACATACAATGGAACATTGGTTGGCGCATTCGTTGGTCACCAGCATTGTGATACATTCGGGTACCTGAATGGGATACCCGTAATAGCTGTGGCATCGGGAACGACTGATTTGGCGGCAGCCTTTGAATCGGATACTCCACGTATCAACGGAACGAAAACAGAGGATTCATTCAATATTATAGCAATTGATACTGTCAATAAAAAAATAAAGATGGTAAAAATAGGTGCTGATATGACATATAGTATGAATGAGAGAAAATATGTAGCTATCAATTACTAATTTAAATTTATAATATTATGACACTGACTATTATTTCTTTGGTTTTGCTTACCGCATACATAATGTATGTAGTAAAAATATGTGGAATACCTTACTCTGTCTCCGACACTTACTATCAGTTGGAGAAGCGTAATTATCCTAAATGGCTGTTTCAGTTTGCCATGATTGTTCCGGCGATGTTATTGCTTCCGGCATGGTTGGACTGCTCACCCGAACAGATTCAATTCCTCACTTTCCTATCATGTGGAGGTTTGATGTTTGTAGGGGCAGCTCCCTGTTTCAGATTGGAATTAGATGGCAAGATACATTATACCGCTACTGTCGTATGTGGATTATCTGCCATGCTATGGACTTGCATTGTAGGATTTTGGTATATCCCGCTTTTTTGTTTCATCGTGGCCGGATATATGATATATAGATTTGATAAGCCGGTGTTTTGGATTGAGATAGCTGCATTTGTAAGCACTTATATATCCATATTGGCAGAATGTTTATAATGTAAAACAAATAATTATGGCAGGAAAAACAATTAACGAGCTTGACGCACGGACAATGCCGAACGGTAAGGAGAACATACCCTTCCAGGAAGGGAATACAAACGGAAGATTATCTACCGATACGTTGAAAAGATACGTGGCACCTGATTTAACACCTTACCAGAAAACCGTAGACGCTGATAAGAAGTATCTGTCTGCCGAAGCTATTGACGATGTGACATCAATATTATAGTTTTATGAGAATCAATTATCAGTCCGATTTTAAAATCATAGAGAAAAACCTGAATGGAGACCTGAAAACTCCTTTCCGGTTTACTTATCAGACAGCATTGTCGAAACCAGTTGTAGTCTCTTTTGACGGACACGACTACAAGAACTGTCGCAGGCTGGATGATGGCAGCCTGCTGGTTGTGTTTGATAATCATGGCATGCGTACGGGCAACCTGACGGTCAGACGCGAGTATTACCTTACTGATGCTGATTTTGCTGATGGTATCTGTAACCTTGTATCCATGGAGTTTACAGGCATCGTTCTTGTCAATGGCAAGTCTGATGACAGTACAGGTACAATTGAGGTTTATCCAAACTACCAGAAAGGTGATAAGGGAGACCCAATGACATGGGATTCCATGACAGAGGAGCAGCGCGACGAATTAAAAGACTCTGTGGTAAAGGATGTGCAGAATGAGATGCTTTCTTCCTCTCCTATTTCCGATAAGGAATACGAAGATGTATTGAGTGGTTCCCTTTAATCGGGAACCGATAAAGAATAAATTTACGAATTAAAATAAGAATTATATGGCTAAAATTCATAAACTTACCAAAGACGGTCAGACCATTTACCCGGCTACAACCACTGATGCGGTGGTACATCCAACTAGTCGTAAAAACCTTACGGAAGAACTTTCCAAATTAGAAAATTATAATGGGCTAGATTCCCCTCATTGGGGAGTTGCTGTTCAAGAAGAATTCAGTAAAGTTGGAATATTTCTCCTAAATGGAGAATTTAGCGGCAATAATCATTATAAAACAAAATTATATTCTCTTAAATCCTTTAAAAAAGGAGTTGCTTCTATTCAAGAATATGGAAGTGGCTACTACTCTATTGGTATTTCAGATTCTAGTTTTAAAATGATTAAGCCTATAATGAAGGTTAATTCTATAGATCCTAAAAACGTTCTATATAGTTTTATCTCTAATGATTCGGAATATTATCTTTTTACAACAAGTCGTATAAATACTGGAGGAAAAGAACCGGAGTTATATACTGAATCTTCAGGTGTAAATAAAATACAAGAAATAACAAAATCAATTGAATTATTAAATTCAAGTTTAATAGTTTCTAAAGAGACAAAACTAAGTTCAAAAAAATCTCTTGATGGATATTTTACAATGGATAATAAATTTCTAACCGGACAATATACGACAGAGTTTTATCCATTAGAAGATTGTAATTATATTCTAAAAGGCATAGATTATGGTACAGCATTGATAACGTATGGGTATTCTAAAGCAATGAGTTCTTCTGTAGAAGATATATTACTAAAATTCCCAATGAATTCTCCAACGCAAGAACCTATAACATTTAGATTGAATAAAGATGATCATCCTAAGGATGCAAAATTTATTTTTGTAACAAAAAGAAAGATTTATGAAAAAGATCTTTTTAGGATATCAGACACCTACATAAGCGATATGTTATTTGAAGCTGATTTTACTAAAATGACAGAATCTATATCCTATGCTGGGTATATTCTCCATGAAGAGTGGCTCGAAAATAACTCTTATACAACTTTTTATTACCCATTAGACAAGTCTTTAGATTATAAAATTATAGGTGAAGAATATGGTTCTGGTATTCCGAGCTATGGTTTTGCAACAAATACTAATAAAGAAAAAGATAGTATAATTAAATTTATTAATATGAATGCCGGCTCTGGAATTGTACCTTTCGATGTCGTAATAAAGAAAGAAGATATTCCTTTAGAAGCCAATTATATTTTTGTGGTTTCAAGAAATAGTAATCCCAAATATCTGTATGAAGGACTGAAAAAATTTATTCCCGAATTAAATAAAGAAAAAATAAATTTATTAGAAAAAAACCCCGGTACTTTTAGAGCAAGAGTTATTGAATATACAGATAAGGTTGTTGGAAAAGAATATACTGACAACAATGTTAATAGAACTTTTAATCTGTTACAGGTTATAAGAAAGTATAATACTACGCATGATATAATGGTATGTCTTGGGTTGAATGGCCCTAATGGAATGTTTGGTATTCGTGGATGGAGATTACTTTCCAATCAAAACAGAACATTATCAAAATTTCCACAAGATACGTCATTTACAGAAATGAGTGAGACTATAGGGCCATGGAAAATAAAATCTGTAAGCAATGCAGTAGGAGATAGCGGTCAAGACTTTGTAGGAGGATTTCATGCTTTAATTAATCCCGATACAGATAGTAATTATCCATCCGCAAAAAATTTAGGATACATTTTTTATGCTGATAACAAGGAATTATCTGTGGGAGAAGAAGTTTTTTGTAATAGTATAACAGCAATTTCTTCTGTTAATATATGCTCAAGCAACACTTTTGACAAACAAACAAATACGGCAAGAGAAGTTCTTAATTATCAAGATACTTATCAAATGCAAGGAGATAAAATATATGTATTTGCCAAATTTAAAGCACTAGAAGATATTACCATAAATTTACATTATGGGCTTCAAACTGCTGTGTTTAATCCTATTATTGGCTATTTGACTGATAATGGAATTATTGAAACAAATACAAGCATAGATTATGATAAAAAAGAAATTACACAAATACCTTATTTAGTTTATGCTAAAAAAAACGATGGAAACACTTTGTACTGCAAGATGTATGATCAAGGTGCTATGACTGGGAATAGAGCGAACGGTGTTAAAGCTTTCCAAATGAGTTATGGTGCAGGAAATACTAAAACTTATCACTATGTATATGGAAATGGTAAAATAGGAAACCTGAAAAAAGGTGATTCAAATTACTATACTGGATGGTTTTGTATTTCTGATAAAGATTTTGCAATTGTAGACTAAACTTGTAAAAACTCCCTGCATGCCTTCGCAGGCAGCAGGGAAAAAACTTATGCAAACCTCGCCAGGTCTGTTGGGTTATGAAAAACACATGCAAATATAGTATTAATCTTAAAAACAGACAAAATGAAAGATGTTATTTACAATTTTATCCAGCAGCACATGATGACACACATCGTGCTGATTGCCTTATGTATCGCTGTCACTATTGGGGCTATGTTTATAGACCTGTTGACAGGAGTTATGAAAGCCAAACAGCGCGGCGAGGCAAGGACATCGACAGGTTACAAGAAAACGGCTGTCAAAGCAAAGAAGTACTTCACGCCATTCTTAGAATTGTGTTTCATAGACTTACTTTGCTGTGTCGTTATCCCTTTCCCTGTCTTCTCCATGATTTGGACGGTCTATTGTATATTCTGCGAATTTATATCGGTAAGGGAAAAATCATGGGAAAAGGCGGAATTGAGGAAAGCAGAGAAAACGATGAGTGTGATAATTGAAAACAAGGAAGATATCGCAAAATTGGCTGCACAGATATTATTTGAATCCAAGAAGGAGGAAAAGAAGGAATAAAAAAGCCGGTATCGCTATACCGGCATAGTTATCGCCATATCTTTTATGAAAAGCAGTATAATTAAATACTGTCGCAAACATACATAAATTATTTAAATATAAAAAATATATAATATGAAATTAAGAGTAGAAAGATTATGGAAGAAACCCGCTTACACGGTGGGCAGACTGTTCGTAGACGGAAAGTTTTTCTGCAACACACTGGAAGACACCGTCCGCGATTTGAGCAATGAAAAGAAGGTATATGGCAAAACCGCCATCCCTTACGGAGAATATAAGGTAGTATATAACTGGTCTCCCAAGTTTGGCAGAAACCTGCCACGATTGCTTAACGTCCCTGCCTTTGAAGGCATCTTGATACATCCGGGGAATACTGCCGATGACTCTGCCGGCTGCATACTTGTCGGAAGGAATACGGAAGTCGGGCGATTGACCGAATCCCGATATACATCCGATAAGCTCAATGTGCTGATAGAGGATGCACAGAGAAGAGGCGAAAGTATTACAATTGAAATCGTTTAACAATTAAATCTACAATTATGGCATTAAAGGATATAACCGGCAATTTTGCAGCATCCGGCTCCAATCAGGAGTATAAGTTTCAGCCTGCTGCGTCTACATTTGGTTTGCAATTGGTATTCGATACACATCCGTCCAAGGTGGTATTGTATCAGAGTTTGGACGGTGAGAGTTGGGTGGCGTTTGAGGTCGATTACGGTGTTGGAACGGTTTGGCAGAAGAACATCGAAGGTGTATTGGGTGAGCAGCATATCAAGATTCAGTGCAATGTTAAGCCTGTCAAGGCATTAATTTTGGAGTGATTATGAAGGTTAACACAATATCTTTAAATTCGGTGCGGTTGAATACAATCGCACTGAATCACATTGGCGAAATCCGTTCGGGTGGCGGTGGTTCCAAGCCTTCCCCTATCCCTCAATGGATAAGGGAGCATATCTCATTCTATTATGACATGAGCAAACCGATGGATGTGTATCACACTAATTTTACAAAGTGGGTCAAAGGTCCGATTGGTAATGCTATCGGTAAACAAACAGAGAATGAAATTATTCTCAATGGAAGAAGAAACGAAGGTGACACTACGTTAGGTTACTTAGTAACAGATAAATCTTTGTTTTTGACTAAAGGCGATTTAATCAAGATAGAAGGAGCTTCAAATGAGGCTAAAATTAAGGTGATTGTACAAAAGAACGATAATCAATGGGTAAATGCTTTTAATGGTACAGATGAAATTGTAAGCGATGGTATATATGAATTTAGCTTGACTCCCATTAATTATAAAGGTATACAAATAGAAATAACAGGTGTTACCACTTACTCCAATCTCAAGATGACCCTTCTTCCTAGCGGCAAATCTGTCCCCTCCAATGAGATACTTAAGGTATCGGGGTATCTACAGGACCTGTCAGGTCGGAAAAGGAATATGAAGTTGAATAACTTTCTCTTCGACATGATGAGCGGTGTAGATGGGTATAAGAATGAGTCGTTTGAGACTGTTCCTGGAAATACTAATATAAAATGGAAGCATCTCTCTTACTACTCGATACAAGGTAAGCCAACGCAAAAAGCTACAGACTTCGGGCTTTACAGGGTTAAAAACAATGCCAATAAATTCCTATACTTAAAATGGAACATAGAAGGGATACAAGAAGGCAATAAGGTCTATTTGGCTCAATATAATAATGAAAGCACAAGAATTGAGTTAACCAATGGTGTTAGCGATATAGCCTTGGATACGACTAATAGCGATAACCCGGGATATGGTTATGTGGTCATTATCTCCGACCAACCCTACTCCACAGACATCACCATTACTCAGATACCCGAATATCCCGGTGCATTAGTGACAGATGATGTAGATGACTACGGATTGGTAGAGAATCTGAGTAGTGGAGTGAAGATGCTGTTTATGACTATAAATACTTCTTCCCAAAATAGATATATTTACGAGCAGAGAAAAGAAAAGGACATTCTTACATTCTCTGTATTAGGTAAGCCTGGCGGTGATGATGTGGCTTATAATTGGAAAAACAACGGACATACTTATATTGATGGTGTTCTGAATAACACTATTACAAGTGCAAATCTGCTAAACAAGAAGCATATTTTGACAATTGTAAATGATGATGTAACAGTTGAGAACACAAAAACCCCAAGATATTTCGCTACTGATTTTGAAAATTATCCATCCAAACTCGCCTTCTACAACTCCATAGCCTTCGACTCCATACCAACAGAGGCAGACGGATTCACAGAGCAAGAATTAATTGATTACGTATTAACTAATATAATTGGACAATGAGATATACAATCGTTACAGTGGAATGGCTGACCCAACATGGATTGTTGGCTATGCCGACAATGCGAAGCAACGCAGACGGCACTAAAGTAGTGCTGCATGAAGAATTCGTTAACCTCTTCCCAAGGGACTCCTTCCCCACCTACAGAATGGATGACCCCGAATTCGTACAAATCATGGAATCGGAAGAATGGAATCACGAACCGCAACCTTATAGTGCTGATTACATATTGGCTGCATCCGCACAAAACATGGTGGAATCCGCCAAAAAACAGATACAGACATTGAGCCTGACAGACAGCGAATTTTTGAAAGTTAAATCGCTGTATCCCGATTGGGCGGAATATATAGACGAATCCTTATCCAAGGGAATGAAGGTTAATTACAAGGAACACCTGTATAAGGTCCGGCAAGATATCCCTATGGTTTTGGAAAGCCAATATCCCGGCATGGCTACGGCAGCACTCTACGAAGTGGTTGTAGAGACCGCATCAGGCACCAAGGATGACCCGATACCCTATACACCTCCTATGGAGATATACAAAGACAAATACTATACTCAGAATGACGTATTGTATATCTGCACAAGGGACAGCGGTCAGGCATTGACCCATGACTTAAGCAGCTTGGTAGGGTTGTATGTTAATGTTGCAAGCTTATGAAAACCATAATTTATTGTGTCATATTGCTGACGTTGGCAATATGCTCATCATGCCGGAGTGTAAAGTATGTGCCTGTTGAAACTGTACGTGTAGACAGTTTGTATCTCACCATCCACGAGAGAGATTCAATCCACATTAAGGATTCCATCTACATTCGCGAGAAGGGTGACACGGTATTCGTTGAGCGATGGCGCACGCAGTACAGGGATAGAGGAAGAACAGATACCTTATATGTTGACCGTGTGCGTGAAGTTCAAGTTCCTTACCCGGTAGAAAAAGAGCTAACATGGTGGCAGGAAGTCAAGATTAATTTTGGTGATTTTTCTTTAGGTATTATCTTTGTATTGCTGTTTATTATTATTTGGATGATAAAGAAGAAAGGAGGTTCAAAATGAAATAGGACACTATACCGAGGATTATCCTCACAACGCTACGAGTAGAAGCGTAGCGATTACTCAAAAATAACAAAAGCAGTTCTTTCGGGGGCTAAGAATTAAAAAAAAAGCCCCCAACATACATCATATTAATATTGCCACATAAAAACATGATAAAGCATAAGATACCTGATGTTGGGGGCTAATATCTTCAACATAAATATCTTATGCTTTGTTCATCAAAATCTCATGTTTTATGTGGCGAGGCAAAGATAAGCATAAAAATTAGAAAAAACGATGTGCAAATCAGAAATCTTTGCCAAGATAATTAATATTGTTTCAAAAGAAACCGAAGTGCCTGTAGACCAAATATTATCCTCTGATAAAAACATGGAAACAGTGGATGCCCGGTATCTTCTTGTGTCTCTCCTGTCTGAAAGTGGCATGTACCCTTCACAAATAGCCGTTCATATCCACAAAACCAAACGTGCTGTTAACTACATGATATCAAATTTCTATGAGAGGATGGAAAGTGGGAAAATGTTGAGAATATATTGGGATAATATAAAGAAATCATTGGGAAACAACTGATTTTACATAAGTTACAACATATGTACTTTTGCATACGGTCAATTTTGACCGGGATACAAAATACAAATACTTATGGAAAGAACTTATGTTTTTAATTCAGACGGAGGCAATGGAGGTTCAGGCGGTAGCAAGCTTGACATTACCGCCATGCTTCCCGGAATGTTTGGGAACAAGGGGATAGACCCTAACCTGCTTGCCTTGATGAATAACGGCAACGGCTTTGGAGGACAGGACGGATGGTGGAGCATTATCTGGCTTGTTGTGATAGCAAGTATCTTTGGATGGAACGGCAATGGTGGCGGTTTGTTCGGTGGACGTGGAGGAAACGGAGCTAACGGACTTCCGGCAGAATTGGCAGGAAACGCAGGACGCGAATTGTTGATGCAAGCTATTCAGGGTAACGGTAATGCTATCTCTCAATTGGCTTCTTCATTCAACTGCTCTACCCAACAGGTTCAGACAGCATTGTGCAATGTTCAGAATAGCATTACACAAGTAGGTAATCAGGTGGGATTGTCAACCAACCAGATTATTAATGCTATGCAGTCAGGCAACCAGTCTATCCTTACTCAACTTGCCGATTGTTGCTGCAAAACGCAAACAGCTATTGAAAGACAAGGTTATGAAGGACGTTTGCAGAATTGCGAATCAATGAATGCCCTTACCAATACAATGAACAACAATGCATTGTCATTGCGTGACGGGGCTACTGCAAATACGAATGCTATCCTTGCCAAACTTGATGCAATTCAAAATCAGGCATTGCAGGACAAGATTGCATCTCTTACTGCGGAAAAGGCTACTTTAACAGCCGAAATATCCCAGCGTAATCAGAACGCCACTATCCTGAGTGCAGTAGGACAACAGATTGCTCCTTTGGCAGCCGGATTGCAGGCATTACAAAGCGACGTTGATGGAATCAAATGCAAGCTCCCCAATACTGTGAGTGTTCAATACCCCAATTTAACCGCTATTAATACAGATTGTTTCCGCGCAGCCGCCTACGGTGCATATATGGGTGACGCTGTATACGGACGTAGTGGATGTGGTTGCAACAACTACTGGGGTTAATCCGGTAAGAAAGGAGGTAGATATGTGGCCTAACTTTTTTACAGGATTCCCATCCCTATTCCCATCAATCGGAAGAACAAATTTCAACACTCTTCCTACGGTGGCTGTGACCGTCGGCACGGAGAATGTTACTTTGGAACTTCCTAACCACGCATTCCGTAACAGGGATTATGTTGGAGGATTCTATATCAGCCTCCGTCAGGCTATACCTGCCGGCACGACTGCAACTCTTCCGATACTGATAGGGACTAATGGGGACACAAGACCGTTGATGGCTTATAACAATGAGCCTGTGACTGTTGAAAACTTAGCCGGAACAGGTATCTATGAAATTCACTATAACAAGTACACCAACGAATTGTATCTTGTTAATGGTGGATACAGACCGACAGCGGCTCCGGCTCCTACAGCAGAAACAGCTTCTTTAAGGAGCAAGTAATAATTAACATGGAGTTTTGTGGTGATTTCCAAAATGGAAATAGCCACACTCCTTTAAAATCAAACAATCATGTTTCAGAACTTACGAGTAAACAGTACATTATATCTTCTTCATAGAGGTGCAAATCCAAGTTTGGAATGTGGGCAGGTCGTTAATGTAAGCCCCATAAAAACCATATATAAGACTGTTCCCAACATGCCTTATCCACAGCCGGTACAGGTTATTGATTTTGTCGTGAATATAAACGGACAGAATGTCAATTTGCAAGAGATACCGGCTAATGCCAATATTGCCGATGATATTAAGACAGGGATGCTGATTACAGGGTCAAGAGACGAAATGAATACTGAGGTCCTTACCATGAAACAGAAAAGTGAGGATGTCCTAAAAAGTGTGGAATATCATCAGAACTTTCTTAGGGTATGTGACCAAATGCTTGCCATGCTGAACCCTGAATTTGCAGCCAAGCAACAGCAGGAGCAGGAAATATCCGCATTGAAAGGGCAAATGTCCAATATGGATAAGAACATGCAGGAAATGAGCAAAAATATGGCTGACCTCATTGCACAGAATCAGAAGTTAATGGAACAGCTCGGAGTGGTTGAAGCATCTAAAAACAAGAAATGATTATGGGAATGTGGGAAATATTAGAAGAAGGGCGTGACGATTACGGACGCGGCTTCGGTATGAGAGGTGACGAAGTGGAGGAAGCCTACAAGGAAGGCTGCCGCAAAGGTTACGAAAAAGCCATGAGAGAGATGCGCGGAGAGATGGGTTTCCGTGATGGTGGGAGAAGTTATTCAGGTGGTGGAAGCTCATCCGGCATGGATGAACGCAGATACCCCGGATACTTTCCTGAATATCCGCGTATGGATGAAATGGGCGAACGCAGACGCAGACGCTCTAACGGTGAATTCTATTAATAACAGGAGGGGTGAAACGCCCCTCTTTTTAAATTAAGGCTATGGAACAAAGATTAGATACATATAGCAAATTCCCATCAGGAATGCAAGAATACCTGGAATCATACGGATTCCATTTCAGTAAAAAACTTTACGAATGGGCTGTTTCAAAAATGAAAGTGAAAGACGAGGCAACAGGCAAGGAAAAGAAACTTGACCCTTGGAGCAAAGATGAGGTGGACGATATGCTCAAAGCAAACGGAATTACCATCGAACACGACAAAGGATATGACGTTGCCTATGTTGCAAATATGTTGAAAGCGGATTTTTTCAAAAAATCATTGGTTGACGAAGCACATTTGTGCAAACACATAAAGTGCTACCTTGATGATATTGATGGGGACCCTTGCAGGGCGTTTGATGAATTCTTTGCCACCTGCATCGGTAAAGGAGTTCCTGTAATTTGGTCTGATGTTATATGATTGTTCAGGAGTTCTACATACCGAAATATGGGGATTGGCACGTCAAGGTGTATTATGCGGTACACACTTATTGGGCTAAGGAAATCATTACCGACCTGTACCGTATAGGATGCAGGGGGGATTCCCTCAAACGTGCGTATCGCAACCTGACAGAAGGCAGGATGAATACCGGACTTACCTATTCGGACTACAGGAGAAGAGAGACGGTAATGGTGCTCTCTTTGACTTCTACCCCCGAACAGTTTCAAAATTCGTGGGACCACGAAAAAGGTCATTTATGCCGGCATATTTCCAAGGCTTTCGGAATTGACCCTTATGGAGAGGAAGCACAATATCTCAGCGGATATGTCGGTCAGAAGATGTTTCCTGTTGCCAAGAAATTCTTGTGTGAACATTGCAGAAAGGGAATGGAAAAATAATAATCGAACAGAAGCGTTCTTTGACTTGTTGGAATTACCGCTAAATTTAAAGTGTTAATAGCCATCTTTGGTATTGTCATATTGATATAATTGCCTATATTTGCGTCATATAGGAGTACTGGTATGTACAACAGCATTATCTTGCACTATAATAAGGAATTTACAGGAATACCGTAATTAGATATCCTTCTGTAAATATTAGTATTATTTTCTTGTACTATGAATAAGGTAATTAATATTCCAAATGCGGATAGAGATGAACGGATAGGTAGTGTTTTTAACCATTTATTTTCTGTCATTTTTGCGAATGAACAAATAAGGGATAATGATGTTCCTGTTTGGGATTTTTCAAAAACCTCATTTTTCCATCCATTTTTTTTGTTCCCATTTGCCATATATAAAAGCAAATGTAAGAACGTACAGTGTAAAAATGTGGTTGGGTATATGAAAAACTATTTAGAATGTGTTAAGTTCTTTGATATGCTGACGATAAAAGATGACATGGATCTAAATAGTGCGTTGAAAGAATATTTAGGGAAAAGTTATATCCCTATATGTCGCTTTAGTCGATTGAATAAGAATATAGATTCAATGCAGACCATTATTCAAGGAGTTATTGAAAAACAGAAAAATTTAGATTTAAAACTTAAAACTCCACTTTCGTATTTGATTAGTGAGTTAATTTGCAATATAAATCAACATTCTGATAGTGATTATGGTTATATATATACGCAATATCTGAAACGTGAGAATTGTTTGGATATATGCATTGCTGATGATGGAATAACAATTTATGGAAGTTATGTCAAGTCACAAAAGATGCTTGATAAGATAGGTGACAATGAAGCTGAAGCATTGAAATATGCAAATGAAGGATATTCGACTAAAGATCTTCCCAATGCTGAAAGTAGAGGATTTGGTATATCATCTACTAAAAGTATGATTGTGGAAGGTCTTGGAGGAGCATTCTTTATGTTATCAGGAGGAGCATTTCATAGGCATGATGCATCTGGTGGAAGTGATTATGTAAAATTGCCTGATACTATTAATTGGAATGGCACGATTATACTTATGAGAATACCATTGACAGTTAGTGAAGAATTTGATTATACGAAGTATATAAAATAGGAGGTATTATGAAAGAAATAATTAAGCTTCATGATCTATTAGGATCTGAAATACGCTCACGTTCTAATGCTGAAATTTTACGAGAAAAAATAGCAGAGCATAGTGGTTCTATAATTGATTTAAGCGATGTTTCTTTTATTTCAAGATCATTCGCTGATGAACTATGTATCTTAGTAGAAAAACATATTATTCAATTACACAATGCCAGTGGTGTTGTGCAAAATATGCTATCTGTTGTTTCTGAAAGTAGGAAGAAAAAAAGAGTTAGAAAGACTGATGATACTAAAATAAAAGAATTTGATGATATGGAAAGTTTGACATCTTTTCTGGCTACAATTTGATAAGAATGTATTTCTAGGCATATCTATTGAAAAATATTCACCGAAAACTTAAAAGGCAAATATCAATAAAGTCTTGTTGATTCAAAATAAATCAGAGCGGTAATTCCCAACGGTTTTACCGCTTTTTTTATGTTAACATAATATGAAAGAAGATAAGTTGAACATATTGCTTGAGCAATCGGATGATATTCCTCATTGGGTATTCTGCCAACTTGGAAAAATCGGAGTATGCTGTTACAGTGGTCTAGCTGAAAGAAACGCCGAATAT
>ERZ894180.175-NODE-175-length-56566-cov-14.514820_pt1 | contig 56566 bp, 62 predicted proteins | sample MGYA00380278_ERZ894180 | MGnify/ENA primary metagenome ERZ894180 (study PRJEB32331, sample SAMN06328450) | human gut metagenome | biome: human gut microbiome; feature: stool | host: Homo sapiens | collected 2013-02-24 ...
CTTTATACTAGGGCTTTGGACCACTTTATTTCTTTTCTGGCTGTCAAAGACAGGATATTATCAAATCTTTGTGCAAACGTCAAATTTATCTTATAAAATCTATAAAATACTGAATCTATCAATTCAGAAAGAAATTTATTATGACTAATCATGAAATTGCAGATGTTATCAACAAAGCCTTGAATATGCTCCAAAATATAACTAATTTCTACAACGGAAAAGCCAAAGATTCATATGCAAAGGTCTTATCCATAACAACCATTAGTAAACATAGAATTAAAAAATCGATTAATGTATTAGATCCAATTGGTAAAATACAGTTATCTAAAGAAACAATGGACAGAATTGACACTGAGATTGTAAAAACTATAACCAACATTGCCTTGTGAATCACTTGATTTAAAGAAATTCATGTTATTATAAAGATGAATTTCAGTGATGATACATTGTATTAGGCACTGCTGGTATTTATTTCGGTAACACATTTGTGGGTGCCGCAGATATGGGAAAGCTATTCGGTTTCGGATAGCTTTTTCTTTTTAACGAAGCAAAATAAAAAATCCTGGATGCTACCAACATTTAAAACAACTCAGAGTACTACCAATACTCTCACGTAAAAAGATGACTATCGCATCAAAACGACGTATCATGTGTGGTAGCTCATTCGTACCACAACGGTTGCCTATTGACACTTGATTAACACTGAGGAAGATAAGATTTTAAACGCAATTTCAAATTTTTAAGTCATAATTCAACATAAAATCAGTAAATCCCCTTTATATAAAGGGGATTTTGTCTAATTCGTAAATTTTTCGTAGAACTCCATACTTTCTAATACACTTGTATCTTGAATAGGATTATCATCTAGACGTAGTGCTTCTAATAATTCTAAATCTTTTAATGGAGTTACATCTGTAATATAATTTGCCTTCAAAGTTAAAGAACGCAAATATTTAAGTTTGGATAATGGAGTTAAATCCGTAATGGCATTGTGATCCAATCGTAAATAAGAAATAAACTCTAGATTTTCTAACGGCGTTAAATCCTCAATGACATTATTATATAAATCCACATCGCAAAGATTCGTAAGTTCAGATAATGGTTTTAAATCCTTAACATTATTATTTTCTAAAGAAATGATTTCCAATTGTTTCATATCTTTTAAACAAGTAATATCCTTAATATCATTGCGGCCCACATTTAAATATACCATTTCTTTGGCATCCTTTAAAATACGAATATCCTTGATACGGTTTGTGAATAAATTTAAATGTTTCAATTGATGCGCATTCTTTAAGAAATGAATTTCCGTTAATTGACAAAACTTCGCATCTAAAGTTTCTAAGTGTTCTACATTTGTGAATTTTTCTAAATTCTTTAAACGATTCTTAGACACATTTAACTCTTTTAAGTCACCTAAACTATTTAATAATGACATATCTTTGAATCCAGTTTGTTCCATAGATAACGATTCTAAATGATTTAATTCCTTTAAGAACATAAAGTGATCAGGTTCATTATAAGAAATGTTCAACGATTTTAGGTTAGAAAATTCTTTTAATACAGAATAATCCTTTAAATATGGACAGTTTGAAACATTTAATTTCTTTAAGTTCTTCATCGATAATAATGGACTTAAATCAGACATTAAGTTTGTATTTAAATCCAATTCTTCAACATTCGAAAGATATGTTAAATCTTCAATATTGAATGATCGCATACCACCCATATCTAATTTTTTTAATTTTTTAAGTACACCTAAGATTGCATAGCTAAATGGACCATTTTCTGTGTTGATATGAACTTCTTCTAGCTTCTTACAATGTTCCAAATAAATCAAACTATCTACTTTAGCCTTTGAAAGATTCAATACTTCCAAATCAATCATGGCTGCAACACTTGAAATATCCATTGTATATAAGTTATTTCTTGATACATTTAATTTTTTAAGTTGTCGAAAGCCATGTAAAGCCTGCAAATCTCTTAACTGATTTCGTGAAACATCTAGACAAACTAAATTATGTAAATCACGAATGGGATCCAATGTCTGTAACTTGTTGTTACTTGCATTTAAAGTCTCTAAATTCTCTGCATACTGCAAACCTTCTAGAGTTGCTATTTCATGATCCTGTACTTCTAAGTGAATCAATTCTTTCATCAAATCTTCGGTTAGTTCTTCTTCTTTAACACGTAATGTACGCGCAATAACACTACGCAAAGCATCATCTTGAATAAGCATAAAACACATGCCCTCCTTTTTATATAATCATTATAAACAAAATATGACACAATAACTATACAAAAATGTTATTTTTGAATGACATTATTGTTAGAAAATGCTAAAATGAAAGCAGTTAAGGATTAGACTCATATTCTGATTGTGATAAATGCTATTGTATGCAAGTACTTTCGATTTTAACGGTCAAAGGATATTGGCTTAGTCCAGGAGGTATAGGCATGAGCACAGGTAAAGTAAAATGGTTTAACGCTGAAAAGGGTTATGGATTCATTACCAGCGAAGATGGAAAAGATGTATTCGTACACTATTCATCAATTAATTCTGAAGGATTTAAAACTTTAGAAGAAGGACAAACTGTTACTTATGACGTTGTTGAAAGCGATCGTGGTCAACAAGCTAACAATGTCACAGTTGTAGATACAGCTGCGTAGAAATTTGTTCGAATCAAGCGCACATCGTGCGCTTTTTTCATGAAAGAGAGGGATTATTATGTTAGAGCGATATGAAAAAGTTAAAGAATATGTATATGGTCAATATGCTAAAATTTATAATGAAGATCTAAAAATTGCAGCACTCACACATACCGCAAGTGTGGACCTTTCGATTACATTCATAGCTATGGCAAGAGGCACAAATCTAGAACGCGCTAAAGTGGCTGCTCTTTTCCATGATTATGCTCAATTTGTTGATAATTGTCCTCATTCACAACACGCAAAGTTATCTAGTCTTCATGCATATAAATATTTAAAAGAATGTGGTTTATTTAAAACAACTGAAATTGATGATATCACATATGCGATTCGTCAACATTCAAAAAAAGAATCTTTTGACTCCCCATTATGTGAAGCCTTAAAAGATGCAGACGTATTAGCTCGATTTTTAGAAAATCCAGAAAAACCTCTTGTAGGAATGAAAAGACAGCGCCTGCTCAATGCCTGCGCTGATATTCAAAGTCATTAAAATTTTTGATAATACAGTTCGACACTTGCATCGAGCTGTTTTTTTAATTGGTTGAAAACCTTCATAAACAAGTCTTTATCATACACGATCCAATCAATATAGGAAAAACTTTTACCAATAGCTCCTCCAACCACTTTTCCTGCATGGACTTTAGAAATTGCCTCATCCAATTCTTTTGATAACTTTTGACGATATAAAGCATCCTCCTTATTATGGAAAGGATTTGAATAATACACATATCCAAATTCACCATCCTTACTGCTTAAATCTGCCAAAACTTCTTCCTTATCCTCAATCGTTTGTTCCACCAACAAAGGATGTGTTGTAAAAATCAATTTCATATCTTTTCTTAGAGCATCATGCGCAAAATCTTGAATTGGCTGATAAACCGAATAAATATCGATTGGCTTATCATATTCTTTCCAATGATTTTTTTCAACAAGTGCCATGATTACTTCATAAAAATCCATCATTTGACAGAATTTCATATTTGAATCTGGTGTATCTATAAAGTCAACGCGACAAATATATGCTTCATAGGCAAGCTGGCCAATCGCAAGCTCTAATAAATACATACTCATTTCTTTTTTATTTTCAGGATTTCCAATTAAATTAAACCCAGGACAATATACTTTACAATCCAACATATCATTTTCGATTTGATAGAAAACATGGAAATCAGCTAAAGTATACTCTTCATTTTTGATTTGAACCATAGCCTGAATCGCCTTTTGCGACATTGCAGGTAAACAAGCATTCATGATCCAATTTTGTTTTACAGATTTTGGTGCAATATCACAAAGCATCTGACATAGATATTGTGTCGTCTTATTAGGACCTGTATCAAAGGTCATCTCAAAAGAATCATAAAAATTTTCGACAAAGAAATGGGCACCACTCATTTCCATCACTTCTTCATCCAATTCCTGGATAATATCGTTTACTTCTTCATATTGTTCTGATTTTAAATAATTAAAAATCGCATCTTGCTTCTTTTCAAAATGCTTCCAGAACACTAAACCATTTGTATAAGCACTCATTAAGTATCTTCCTTTCCTATAATTCTTGAATCACAGATATTAACACATCCGCAACTTGTTTATGACCACTTTCATCCATGTGGATACCATCTATACTTCCAGCAATCGCATGCGTATCAATCACTTCTACATCAAAGTCACGACATCCTTTTTCTAAATAAGGCTTTGTGTTATTTAATATTTCAAAACCAGCATCCCCAAAATTTTCTTTCGTTCTTTCATTATTCAATCCATCTCTATTCATTTTTGGTGGACAAACCACAAAAAATTGAGGTACTTTTGATCCATCCCGATAAATTTCCGGATTCAAAGCCTTATATAATAAGGTACGGATTCCCTTCTCTAATGAAATGGAATTTGTTGAAAATTGACGCTTCGCATCATTTGTACCCAACATAATAAACACAACATCAATGGGAGCATGTGTCTTTAAAACCATTGAAATCATCTTTGCCCCATTACGATCTTCATCATACGGATCATCTAAACACAAAGTCCTTCCACATAAACCTTCCTCAATGATTTCATGCTGACTAAACTCTTGTTTAATGAACTGTGTGAAACGATTCTTTTGTCTTGAAGCATCCTTGGCATCATAGCCCCAAGTATTGCTATCCCCATAAAATAATATTTTCATCGTAATATCCTCGATTCTGTAATAATCATATCTAACTTAACATCCGTTGGTTTTACATCAAACTTTATTTCTTGCACATCAAAAGCAATCCCAATCTTCAATGCTGAACTATCTTTCAAATACCTATCATAATAGCCTTTTCCATACCCAAGACGATATGTATCAAAAAAGCCTACAACAGGAACTAGAATCACATTTAAATCTTTTTCTTCACAAATTCCAATAGGTTCAATCGTAGAAAAAGGACCATTTATTTTTTCTTCTTTGTCTGAGTAAAAGGCAATCGTAGTATCATCTAACATCTTTGGAATATAAAGATCAAATTCCTCTTTAAAATTTGAATATACATCCACTTCATTGCGAATCGGGATATAGGTTCCAATTTTTCCTTTTAAAAAAGGCAAAACACAATTTGTGATTGCCTTTTCTTTTAAAAGTCTTTCTGCGTTTGATACTAAACTACGCCTTTGAATACATTCTTTACGCTTATCCAATGCTGTCACTCATATCCAACTTCAACATTTGATTCAACTCAACCGCATATTCCATTGGAAGTTCACGTGTAAATGGTTCCAAGAATCCCATTACGATCATTTCTGTAGCTTGTGAACGAGTCAAACCACGAGACATTAAATAGAACAATTGTTCTTCACTAATATTTGAAACGGTAGCCTCATGCTCAATTTGCGACGTATCATTATAAGATACATTCATTGGAACTGTGTCACTACGAGATTTCTTATCTAAGATCAACGTATCACATTCTACTTTACTCTTGGCATACGCAGCATTTTTTGAATGTGTTACCCAACCACGATAATTGACTTCCCCACCATTTCGCGCAATCGATTTTGAAATAATTGTGCTTGAAGTATGAGGAGCCAAATGAATCATTTTACTACCCGCGTCCTGAATTTGATTTTCACCCGCTACCGCAATTGAAATGGTTGTTCCCTTTGCGTATGGTTCAGCCAAAATACAAGCTGGATATTTCATATTCACATGTGAACCAACGTTTCCATCAATCCATTCCATGTGGCCATTTTCAAATACTTTTGCACGTTTTGTAACTAAGTTTAAGATGTTGCTAGACCAGTTTTGTACAGTTGAATAACGACACTTCGCATTCTTGTGTACATAGATTTCTACAACTGCCGCATGTAAAGAATCTTTTGAATACGTTGGTGCCGTACATCCTTCTACATAATGCACATCTGCACCTTCATCGACAATAATCAATGTTCTTTCAAATTGCCCCATTGACATTGAGTTGATACGAAAATAAGATTGCAGAGGTTTTTCTAACTTCACACCCTTAGGTACATAAATGAAAGATCCACCAGACCATACAGCTGTATTTAGAGCTGCATATTTATTGTCTGTATAAGGCACTAATTTACCAAAGTATTTCTTTAATAAATCTGGACATGTTCTTAAAGCCGAATCTGTATCTAAGAAGATAACACCCTTTTCTTCCACCTCTTCTAACATGTTGTGGTAAACAACTTCACTCTCATATTGTGTAGAAACTCCTGCTAAAAACTTTTGTTCTGCTTCTGGAATTCCTAATTTATCAAATGTATTACGAATGGTATCTGGCACTTCATCCCAAGATTTTTCTTGTTTATCACTCGGTTTAATATAGTAAGTGTAATCATCAAAATCAATTTCACTTAAATCTGGTCCCCAATTTGGATTTTGTTGCTCCACAAAAGAATGATATGCATCCAATCGCAATTGTAACATCCATTCCGGTTCCTTTTTGATTTTAGAAATCGTACGTACCGTTTCTTCATTCAAACCTTTTTGTGTTTTATATACACTTACATCTTCATCATGAAAACCATATTCATATTCACTAGAAAGTGCGATATCTTTTTCATTGCTCATCTTTTTCATCCTCACTTTCCTTAATCATTTCACGCATAGCCTTCCAACCAATTGTGGCACAATTGATACGGTTCGCTTGTTTACCAACATTTTGAAACGCAATTGCCTCATCCAAAACATCTTCATCATATTCTTTTTGATCAATCATTTTGAAATAGTTATCCATAATTTCTTTTGCTTCTTGAGTTGTCTTTCCTTTTAATAATTCAGACATAATTGAAGTTGAAGCTGTAGAAATCGTACAGGCAACACCATCAAAACGAATATCATCAATTTTCCCATCGGAAATTTTTGTCTGCACCGTAATATCATCAATACAAGAATCACTCGCCATATGACGTGACATATAACCTTCATTATCTGTCAATTCTTTATTACGAGGATAGTCATAATGATCCATAATAATTTGGCGCATCAACATAGGATCAATATTTGACATAATTAAGCTTCCTTCCTAAAAGAAAATGCTGACACAGTTTTCTACTGTTGCATTCTTTAAAGCATCAATCAATTGATCGACTTCTTCTTTTGTGTTGTACAAATAGAAACTTGCACGACAAGTACCCGGTGTTTTTAATACACCCGGAAGTAATTTAGCACAATGCTGTCCCGAACGAACGGCAATGCCAAACGTATTTAAATAGCTTGCGACATCTTGTGCAAAAATCATTTGATCTTTGTCCTTCACATTAAATGTCACAATACCACTTTTCGCATTCTCGTTATATACAACAATATTTCCTAAAGCTTTAGCTTTTTCTAAAAAATATTCTTTTAATTCAACTTCATGCGCATGAATGTTCTCTTTACCAATTGAATCCAAATAATCCATGGCAGCCGCCATACCAATAACACCCTCAATTGGCTGCGTTCCCGATTCAAACTTCAATGGAGTTTCTTTTAAAGTTAATGAACAAGACTTATCGAATCGAGCATTACTTTCTCCACCATAGAAAATCGGTTCTAATTGGTCCAACCATTTTTTCTTACCATATAAAGCCCCTACACCTGTTGGACCACACATTTTGTGTGCACTAAAGGCATAAAAATCACAATCTAGATCTTGTACATCAATATCTAAATGAGGTGTGCTTTGTGCTCCATCAATCACTAATAGAATGCCTCTTTCATGACAGATCTTGGCAATTTCTTTAACTGGAGCTACAAAACCTAAAACGTTAGATACCATCGCAATCGCTACGACTTTTACCTTGTCTGTTAAAACACGTTTAAAGTTTTCAACGGTAATCTTACCCTCTTCATCTAAAGGTATATAATCAATTTTGGTTCCCTTTTTCTTTCCCGCTTGCATCCAAGGTAAGATGCTTGAAGCATGTTCACTTTCATCACTTAAAATGACATCGCCTTCATTTAACAGTTGCTGAGTAACCATCATCGCAACTAAGTTCAAACCTTCACTTGATCCTGAGGTAAATACAATTTCTTCTTTGTATTTTGCGTTTAAAAATTTTTGTGTACGAACACGAGCTCCTTCAAAAGCAGCATCAACTTGTGCACTCATTTCATAATCACCACGATGAGCATTCGCACCAAGGTATGTATAGTAATTCACAACAGCATCAATGACAGGTTGGGGCTTTAATGTAGTTGCCCCATTATCTAAATATACTAAGGGTTTATTGGACATTGTACGGGTTAAAATTGGAAAATCTTTACGAATTTTACTGATGTCCATACAATCCAACCTTACTTTCCATTTCTTGACGAAGACTGTTCTTTAATTCTTCATCTTCTACTAAATCAATGACAGGTAAGAAGTAACCTACACTTAATAAGCCAACAGCTTGTTTTGTACTTAATCCACGAGACTGTAAATAATATAACTGATCTGCATCTGGCTGACCAATTGTAAGGGCATGACTTGCCTTTACATCATTTTCATCAATTAATAATAATGGAATAACTTTCGTCTTGTGTCCTTGACCTAAAGTTAGTACACGCGTTGCCTGATGAGATTGTGCATCAAAGCATCCTTTTTTGATATTGCCATTGGCAACCATTTGGTATTGACCATGATCAAATAGAACCGCAAAGTTTTTCATTTGACCATTTGTATGCGGTGCATTATGTCTTACTTCCATATCACATACTTTTTCTATATGTTCCTGACACAATTGACCACTTAAAATTTCATATTCTGCACCCGACTCTTTTAAATCTACATAATGATTCCATTTTAACGGGCTTTTTTCTAAGTCCAAGACACCCATCTGACAATTGGCATCTTGTTTAAGTACCATATTAATATTTAATTCACATGCATTTTCAGCATGATTTAGAATAAAGAATTTTGAAAAAGAATTTTCTAAACATTCCACTCTTAAATCTAATTTTGTGCAATCTTTGCTTAATTCAATCAAATAAGATTTTTGATCATGACGATCAATTTGAATATTTAAAGTTTCACTATTATGAACATCAAATCGATTAAGCATATTTTTTTGCTCCACAAGAACCTAAAGAAATAGGTTGTTTATCTTCTTCTTTATTTGCGGTTACGTGGTACTCTTTTTCAATCCATTCATATCCTTCTTGATCTACTTTTTCAACAAGGCTTGCATCTCCAGATACAACAATTTGTCCATCCATTAATACGTGAGCATGTGTTGGTTGCAAATATTCATAGAAACGTGCATAGTGAGATACGATCAATAAACCAAGATCTGTTTGTTTTTGACATTGATTGATGGCATCTGAAACAATACGCAATGCATCCACATCAAGTCCTGAATCAATTTCATCCAACATGGCAATTGATGGTTTTAACATCATCATTTGAACGATTTCATTACGCTTCTTCTCTCCACCACTAAATCCATCATTTAAGAATCGGTGAGCTAAGTCTTTCTTCATTTCTAATTGCTCAATCGCCTTATCCATTTCCTTAATGAATTTAAATAATGAAATTGGTTTTTCTAAACGTGCATTCATTGCACTTCTTAAAAAGTCAGAGTTTGTAACGCCAGAAACAACACTTGGATATTGCATTCCTAAGAAAAGTCCAGCTTTACTTCTTTCATCTACAGACATTTGTAGTACATCTTTACCATCTAATGTGATTGAACCAGATGTAACTGTATATTTTGGGTTTCCCATAATGGCTGCAAGCAATGTAGATTTACCATTTCCATTAGGTCCCATTAGGGCATGACGCTCACCTGATTTTACAGTTAAACTCAACCCTTTTAAAATTTCTTTATTCTCCACGGATACATGAAGATCCTTAATGACCAAATCTGCCATACATTCTACCTCTTTTCACTGCAATATAATACCAAATAATTATTAAAATCTCAATTAATACATCTCGGCGGTTCATTGCATTTTAAAAAGATATCTCGTATAATTGAAAAGACATTCTCAAGGAGGTTAATTATGACTGATATTTTACGAAATAACTGGTTTGTCGTCCTAATTGCCATAATTATTATTGGTTTTATTGGCTACTTTATTTATGACACAAATAAAGACAATGTATCCGCAAAATCATCAAATAATGAGCAAGTTGTTGCTTCAATCGATAAAGACGATATTACCGCAAATGATTTATATGACGAATCCGCACCATATGATGGTTCAACAATCTACAATATGTATAAAAATGCCGTCATCGATCAATCAATCGAAACTACAAAAGATATTAAAAAACAGGCAAATACATTGGAATCTAATATTAAATCAAACGCATCAAAACAAAGTGACGATTATGAATCCACTTTAACTTCAGAACTAGCTAAATATGGCTATTCATCCTTTGAACAATTAAATGACTATTGCATAACAAGCGTTAAAGAAAAAGAAATGAATAAAAAATATATCACAAAACATTTTGATGAAGTAAAAAAAGCCTGGGAAGAAAAAAGCCCTAGAACTGTTTCTATCATTAAAATGGAAGTAAGTGATGCAGATAATTTAACAGAAACAGAAACAAAAAAGAAAAATAACATTGATAAAGCTTTAGAAAAAGAAAGTTTTGCGGATGTCGCAAAAGCATTCTCTGAAGATTCAAATACCGCAAACAAAAAAGGTTTTGCAGGATATGTAGATTCAGATTCAACAAGCTCAGAAACAAGCTCAGACTCAAGTTCAACTTCTACTGTACCTGCTGATGTAGTTGCAGCTGCCATTAATCTTAAAAAAGGTGAAACTAGCGACTGGATTACAGTTACAAATTCAAGTGGCACAAGCTTATATAGAGTTTATGTAAAAGAAACAGATTCAAATAAAATCTTCAACGCAAAAAATGACACAGTTTCAAACCAAGCATTATATGCGATCTTAAACAGCGACTCTTCTCTTTCATACAAAATTCTAGACTCATACGCGAAAAAATTAGATATTAAATTCAACGATAAAGACACTAAGAAAAAATTCGACAACTATGTAAAAACGACTTATGGAGGTGATCAATAATGAAAAAGACACCTATACTACTTGTATGTGCAGCCATGATGTTGAGCGCATGTTCCGGAGCAACTGCCACAATTAAAGATAAAGATGAAGCCATCATGACCATTGGCAATACAACATATACAAAAGGCGATGAATATGATTTATTAAAAATTTCAACAGGTACAGATCTTGCAATGGAACTTGTTAAGCAAGCAATCTATAAACAAGAAGTTAAAGTAACCGATGAAATGAAAGAAAAAGCCCAAGAACAAATCGACAACTATAAAGAAAATATGTCCGATTTTGAAAGTCAAATTAAATCTCTTGGTTATTCAAGCAAAAAGCAATATATGAATAAAGTTTTGATTCCAAGTTTACAAGCAAGTGAATTAACAGAAAAATATTTCACAGATGCTAAAAAAGATGTTCAAAACACATATAAACCAAGTAAAGCTCGTATCATTCAATGTGAAAATAAGGCAACAGCTAAAAAAGCATTGAAAGCTTTAAAAGATGGAACAGACCCTGAAGAAGTAGCTTCACAATATATGGTAGATTCAGCCACATATTCAGGAAAAGAAACATTAATTACAACAAAGAAAACAGATATTTCCACTCGAATGATCAATAAGTTATATAAGACAAAAAAAGCTGGAGTCATCGATGAAATTTTCACAAACGAAAGCAGTGGAACAACATATGCTTACGTTGCCGTATTAGTAACAAACACATACAAAGATATTAAAGATGAAGTCTATACAACATTAAGCAGTGATGATGATGTCAAAAAAGCTTGTCTTGTATATTACTTAAAGGAATACAATTTTGAAGTGCATGATCAAGATGTATTCGACAATTTAAAGGCAAACAATCCAGAATATCTAGTTTCTAGACCGGATCTTGCGAAATCTAAAGACTAATAAAACGCCAATAGACAAATGTCTATTGGCTTGTTTTTTTTCTCATTTCATCGAGTTCAAACCGAAAATTGAACTCTTCTATATCCTGCAATCCAATATAGTAAAGACAATCAATATCTTCATGATCAAATACGTAACAAGAATCCTTATCCATATAGCCTTCTGGCCATAAACATCCTGCATAATCATACACTTTCTTTGTCCTTACATTTTGTTGAAGACGCCCAATAATCATTAATCTTTTAGTTCCTTCTTTTAAAGTCACTACACTTCCAATTGGTAATAAATCTTTCATTTAACCTCCTTTTAATAGCTCACATTGATTTTAAAGCCCAGCCCCGCAATAAAACCAAGCTTAGATCCAATTTCCCACTCTCTATTTGAAAAATGATATGAAAAGTTTGCCTCAGCACTTCCAACACTTCCTTGTGCAGTTAAAGTTACTTTTGCACCAAGAATATTTAAAACACAACGCGTTTCTCCTCTTAAGGCTGCAACACCAACACCAGCCTCAAACGACTGCACCTTTTTAGAAAATACGGCCTTGCAATTCGCATACGCCACACCGACTTGTCCTGTTGCACGAGCACTCGCATACACTTTTGAATTACCAATACGTGCATTCACCGTTGATGATAATAAGGCAACACTAGCCTCACCTTGTAATACAACACGAGGATCAAATTTTTTATTTTTCCATAACCGAGCACTTATACTCGATTTAATTTCTCCATCTAATATAGCCGCATTGGCCCCCACATGAAAATAATCCCTCGTATAGTTTTTGTTCCATTCCTTTAATGAAGCTGTATATCCGATTGAGCCATAAGAATATCGACTTTGTTTAGTCAGCTGCGAAACTAAATTCAAGTTTACATACTTAGTGAAATTATGTTTACCAGGCTGAAACAACAATTGTTTGTTTTCGGTATTCTCGATTAAATTAGCACTTTTCGATAAATAATTCGAAATATCCATAATTTCTTTTGCGATACGATTTTGTCTTTCCTTTAACGCAGGATTCTTTAATGCAATATTTCTTGATGCCAGTAAATTATATTGTGCACTTAAATTCTTACAAGAAAGACTATCGGCTTTCATGATTTAAAATTTCCTGTATTTGTATCTGAATCAAATATTGAATTCGCGATACCTTTTGATTTACATAGACAAACTCTTCACTCGATACTGCATTTTTGGTTTGATTCAAAAGAGAGCTTAAATCACTTGATAATACTTTATAAAACTGTATCTCATCCATGATGCATCAAATTTTGTTCGTTTTCCTGATATAGATTTGCGGTTTGATGTAAATATGTAGAAAAACGCGTTAATGTTTCCAAATACGACATCATAGCAGGATTTAATGTTTGAAACTGTTCCATAAAATATTTAGATGCAGGAGACTGCCAAATCGATTCCACATAATACATCTTAGATTCAATTTCATTAAACACTGTACGAATCTCATTGGCATACGCATCGACTTGTTTTGAATACGCCATTACATATTCACTTGATATTTGAATTTGTGTCATAACCATTCCTCCTACAATAATAATTTAGCTTGTTGAACACGATCTTGTTGAAGTTTTTCATAAACCGAAGCTGTTTGTTTTAGAACATTACTATATTCTAAAATCACTTGATACATTTCATTTAGGCTTGGTCTAAATTCTTCTAACTGATTTTGAAACGCTAAATGATCTACACCCTGCCAAATGCTTTGCATCTGCTCCACTCTTTTATATAAATTTTGAATTAGATCATTATAGCTATCCGCTTTGTTTTTCACATAGACACTTGCTTGATATACTTCTGAATAATCCACTGAAATTTTCATAAATAAATTTACCTCCCATAAATCAACATATCGCAATGCGCAATATGATTTTCTTTAAATGTTTTATTCAAATCCAAAAAACACATTACCGTAACATTAAACACATATCGTACTTCATACTCTAAAAACTCATCAAAAAAATCTTGTACTCGATACGACTCAGAAACAAAAATCATCTTTCGATCAAAAGAAAGATATATGCCGATCTCATTCATAAACTCCAATCCCTTCATTTTGATCTTTAAAAAATACACAATCAAAGCTTTCATATGGAAGTTTACGCCTCAATGTATATCCATACTCCTTCAATCCATAGCCAACCCACAATACTTGCGCCTGATATAAAGCTTTTTGAAACACTTCATTTGTCAATTGTTTAAAATCTACACAAATAACATAAATATCACTATTTGAACCTAAGTCTGAACAAATTTTAAGATGTGAAAGATTCTCACATAGCTTATAAGCTTTACACTTATATTCTTCATGCATATATAAAATATAAAGCTTTCTTTTCTCATCAATAAACACAGGGCGATCACTCTGACTTTCAAAGCCAATACAATTTCGTTCTTTTCGATAAGAAAATAGCTTACACGCTCTTCTTTTTAAATTGGATTCAATTACTCGATTATAAATACACTCTACATATGTATTTTCATAACATGTCATGTTTAGATAAGAAGGCAATTGGTAGGTGTCAAAATATATTCTTTTATCATCCAAACTATCCACATCAAATACATACTTACTTTGTATCCATTTCAATCGAGTGTTCTCATTTTCCGTAATAATAAATGCACGCACATTTTCATTCAATAAAGATAAATCAAGATTTTCATCTTCAAAAACAATACAAACTCCACTTAGAATCTGATGAAAACACCTAGATTTAAAAAAGTTAAAATCCACATAATCATTTAATACATGAGTTCCATATACATAAATGGTTTCATCCTTAAAGTAATTTATTAAGCTATATACAATATCCATACTCTTTGTATATATAAGCTGTAAATGATCAAAAACAAGCTCACACTGCTTTTGTTTAAATGGTAAATCCAAAATTACAAAGTCCTCTTTTGAAACTTTCTTTGGCAACAATACCCATGATTTTTCTTCTTTCAACACATTGATTTTTTCTTTTAATGCATCTATTACACGCTTATTTAAATGTTGCTTAGATTGGATAACTTCTTTTCGCTCATTGATTTCACACCACGACTTTTCATCCACATATTTTTGTAGATAAAAACTTTTACATTCCAAACTCTCATTTTTTGTTTGTAGAACCATATCCCCTGGATTCTTTAAAGTATAAGCCTTTTCGTTTTGTAAAATCTCACGACTATCTTGTACATTATTCACATGAAAGCACACCTTCCAACTTGTATTTGACATAACTTGATCATCAATGATTCCCAAAGGTTTTTGTGTACTTAGAACTAAATGTATCCCTAAAGATCTTCCAATACGCGCAATTTCTTGAAGCTGTGACATAAATTGCGGAAAACGAGTCTTTAATTGTGCAAACTCATCCACAAATATCCATAGATGCGAGAGTGTGTGCGTTTCATTATAGGCATTGATATCGGCTACTTTTTACCGCTAAAAATAAGCGTTGCCTTTTTTCCAGTTCATAATTCATACTCATAAAAAAACGTTCCATGGATTGTGCGTCCAGATTTGTAACAATTCCTGCACAATGCGCAAATTCATAAAATGGCTGTCCAAAAGCACCTCCTTTAAAATCGATTAATATATATTGAAATTGACTTGGAGCATTATGCCAAATCATCATCATCAACAAAAAACTTATAAATTCACTTTTTCCAAATCCGGTCATACCCGCAACCAATCCGTGAGATCCATATTTACGAAAATCCATATACACAATTTGATTGGATTCACGCATTCCAACAGGAACTCTCATCACATAGCGCTCTTTTCGAATGGGTCCATTCTCAATCAACTGTTGATAAAAATCCATATTCTGTGATTGTAAAAGATATCTTTTTTGATCTTTATTTATATTGGAAATACATATATTTTGAATACAATAGTCATAATGGAAGGATGGTTCTTTCTTTCCTATATAGATCAAACAATAATACTCTTTCGGTTGACATTTTAAATCCCTAGTAACCACTATGAATTCTGAATTCGACTTTTCATTCACAATACAAAATGGATTCAATAAAACATCTTTTATTTCATCAAAATCTTGCAGCCACAACCACTTACGCATCGAATTTGAATACCACAAATAGTTCTCAAACAAAATCAAACTCTCTTCTATATTCCCTTTGATCCAACATACTTCCCCTTTTTTTAAGAAGACAGGTTGTAGTATTTTGGAATTTAAAGATTCTATCAATCGCTCTCTTTTTCGAATTAAATCATTTAATGCATATTCATAAGACACTTCACGATATGAAATAGCACACCACTTTAATTTTGTGCACCCCACATAAACAATATCCTTCGTTTCATGTTTAAAAGTATCCACGTACTTTTTGATATATAGATTTACCTTCTTTTCAAAATCATTCTTCAACAAGCCCTCTTTTTCATACATTCGTTTTAAATATCCATCATACATATCTAGACTTTTCTGATTTTCTTTTACGCTCAATTTATATTGATAGTTTCGATTATATAAACCATAAATCATAAATGTTACAGCCATTGTTAAAGAGCTGATCATACTCATGAATAGTGTTTCCACGCTTTGTTTTTGAAGATACCCAATCAAAATCGAAGAAATAAAACCAGAACTTGCGATCATACACGATGGCCCAATGGCACTAAAAAGACTCTGTTTACAAACTACACGATGGATTTGTGGCATCTGTATGTCCCACTTTTGTATTGTTGGTAATTGCACATTTAAATTGGATGGATAGAACATGGGTTCTTCTCGTTTTAAATCCCTATTTTCAAAAGGATTATCCACCATATCTACAAGCAGATAATTTTTAAAATAAATCATACGAACATTCGCAATCACAATTTCATCCTGCATGTTTAACTTATATGAATGTACACGCTTAGTGTTCACATATGTACCATTTAAACTATCTAAGTCTGTCAATACATCCTTTTCAATTTTAAAATGAAACCTAGATACTCCACTTTTAAACAACTGTATATTACACAAGCTACTTCTTCCCACTTGAATAGAAGTCTCTATTGGAAAATGACATTGTGTACTTTGTTTTTCATCAAGAAAGAAAGTTGTATGATCCAAGATACAAGATTCATTGCATTTTAATACTTTTTTATTTTGTTTGTAAAAGATACAAACGCCTTGATTTCTTCTCTCAAATTGAAACCTGTCATATTCATGAATGGAATCTACATCAAACCACGCACAATGATCCTTTGTATATATCCAAAGCTTGATCATAATTTAAAGACACGCTGAATCCAAATCCACAATTGTTTTAGAAATGATTTTTTTAAGATTGGTTTTTTAATTTCTGATTTCTTTATCGTAGTAACACCCGAATCATTTTTAGCTTTGACTTCAATGGTCGTTTTTGATTTTTTTAACGATATTTCCACAAAATCATGTCCCAACACATCTTTTTGAATCGCAATCTTCTTTCCATTCACAAAACAAGATTCAATCTGATCTTTGGAAAAAATTTGTACTTTATTCTTTTTTCTCACATAATGAATCTTCGGCTTCAATTTTGAAGTAAGAACTTTTGTATTTTTTTCTAAGACCAATTCATTCTTTTCATTTACACTCCATATTCGTTCAAATGTAGCCACTTCATCACTACGTAGAATCTGTTCGCTTTTGGAAACCATTTCTATTTTCTTATCTGGACTAAACATAAATTCATATTCTTTTATTTCAAAATTTGATAATGCATCATAAGTGTACGTTTTAACCTTTAACACATCATCTTTAATCATACGATTGAATACTTTTTCGATATCCATATCCATCAATACACCATTTATGTAATATTCAATACGCATATTTGCACGATTGTCATCGATCAAAAATTCAAATTCAGGTAATTTCTTAATTATTTTTTTATCCAATACCTGTTCATTATTTAAATACAAACTTGTTGATGGAGCCCGCTTATCAATACGTACAATAACCATATCCGAAACTTCATTTCCAAAGGCGTCCCTGGCATACGCAAAAACTTTATAGAATAAATCTTTATTTTCTACAGCCTTTAAACAAATTTCTTCATTAAACGGATGACGATCTTTGATTCCATCGAGTTCTACATCTACATAAGCTTTCTTTATATATGGAACATACCAATTTAAACCTACAAATACATCTTCATTTGAAACTTTACTTGATGGCTGTAAAGTGATGATGGGAGTTATGTTTGAATATACTATCGATCCTTCTAATGCTTTTTTAATTTGAGGATATTCCTTATGTTCTAGCACAAATGTATACGTTCCATTTGAAGTAAAATCAACTGTTATTGCATCTCGATTTTCTAAATCCAGAGAATAACATAAATCTTGTCCACAATATACCTTCAAATAAAATGGCATTTCACAGATTCCATCAAATTTAAGACCCATCTTATTCTCTTTTGTATATAACGTGTCCTTTAACTCGCATTTAGGAAAAACGATTGGTAATATATCAATTTTTCGTTCTACTTCATTGCCCGCAACATCTCTACAAAGAATGCTTAATGTATGATTTTGACTTGTCACATCTATATCAAATTCTTTACCTTCACAATCCATTTTTTCATCATCTAAATACACTTCTACACTTTTTAAGTTTTCTTCAAGAATCTCAACATGAATTGTTTCTTTATTTTCTAAAGGCAAAACATCCATAATATTATGATTCTTTACCTTAACTACAACATCTGGAATCGTTGTATCTAAAAGAATGGATTTTTCACCTTGTTCTAAAGCATAACCATCCACATCTTTTAATATATAAACGAGTTGTGTAACACCTTCTTTTTGAACATCAATATAAATATGGTCGTGACTTAGATCCACTTGTTTTCCATCATAAATAACTAAACTAGAATCCCGGTCTACTTTCTTGTCAAAAAACAATTCTATATTTTGACTCGATGAAGCTACACCATTGATAAACGAATTTGTTTCCTGCCAATAAATATAGTCAGTATAAGCTACATCCTGCATCCAAATCATAAACTCCTCCAAAACGCATATATATCATTCCAACGATTACTTTTTAAATGATCAACAAACACCACAGGTACTTCCATGATCTCACCCTCCTTATTTCGTAATAAAAGTAAATATTCTAAGTAATTACATCCTAAATCTTCAAATTCTTTTGTATACTTCAATAGCTGTGATTCATCCACACTCTCTAACCAAGTACGCACAGGCGTTAATGAAATCTTAAACTCTTCATGAATTGCGATTTGTAGACACTGATTATATATATCAAGCTTATCTTTTAATAACATGTTGCCCTCATTTGCCAAAGTCATACATCGATTCACACGATTTGCGTTGGGTTTTAAATACATCATAACGAAAGTTTCCAGTTTTGACCCCTTTTTTAAAGACACACGATCATATACATATTGAATCAATGTCGCATCACTCGTAGAAATCGCCTCCTTCATCAAAAATATAGATGCTTGTTCATTTTGGTATACATCATCTAAGATCCAGCCATTTAAAACCCATGTATATAAACGATCCTTTTGATCCGATTCATGATATGCCTTTTCAAACAAGGCAATATTATGATGATAATAGTAGGCATCAAACACATTTTTTGGACTTGTACTTTTTAAAATTAAGAAGACAGACAGAATACATAAAGAAAGTACAACCAAGATGTGAATGAACATATGTAAAACAATCATTGTCTTAAAAGTAGATAAATGAGAAATTCTTCTTTCTTGTTTTTGATGACACAAAAACACAATGGGCATCATCCAAAATCCAAATAGCTCATGTACTAAAGAGCCAAGTGCATAGATATCACAGCGAACATCCTTTTCATGAAGATTCATTAATTCGGGAGCACAATTGGATTTAGATGCCATAATCGCAACACGCGAATGATTCTCAATACAAGCATTAAAATCAATTAAATAAAAACGATTCTGATAATAAATAATATTTTCTAATTTCAAATCAATATAGAGATATCCAATTTCATGCAAAGCTTGTAAAACAATCAAAATATCCAACAACAAGCGATACCTTTTAATAAAGCCTTTATATCGTTTCATAAATTGTTTCGCATTCATTCCTGGAATATATGTTTCAACAAAATATTGAGCCATCTCATCTTCAAAACACGTTACTAAACTAGGTGCAAGAAACGAATTCAACTTTGAAAGCACATCGATTTCTGTTTTAAATTGATGTTTATATCGCTTTGTTTCATAGTTTTGACATACTTTTAATATATAAATACAAGTACTCAACTCATCTTGAATACGATATACATTTGAATTGTAAGACTCTAGGATCTGATATCTATCCTTCTTTAAATTCACATTCAACATCGCCAAATCGTACTTTCATTCCATTTTTTAAACGCATCTTTCGCTTGACTTCTTTTCCATTTAAATACGTTTTATTCGTGCTCTTTAAATCTTGAATATAATACCTGTCATTTTCACAAACAATCTTGGCATGTTTTAAAGAGACACTTAGATCTTGAAGTCTGACATCACAAATCATAGCTCTTCCCACTAAATTAATTTCATTTGATAAAGCGTATGTATCTTGTTCAATCTCTAAATAAGCAGAAAAGTTTACTTGAACTTGTAAGAGCTGTGTTTTATCTTCCGAACTAGATTCAACAGGTTGATTTCTATGAAAAGCTTGTATGGGTTCTTTGACTTTAAATGTCTGTATACGCCTGTGTTTGAAAAAAGAGAATTTTTTTGGATAATATAACGTACGGATATTATCAAGTCCTAAGACAAGATTGGGCAAACTAAACTCTGCACTCTTTAAAAATTTCAATAAAAAGCCAGGAATTTCAAATGCGGTTGTCGTTTGCATAGTCTTTGCGATATACTCAACCCATTTTTCAGACATATCTTTTTGAAACATCCAATTCGAGATTTGTATAGGGACGACCACAAAGGCAAACCGATCGCCAAAGCCAGAAACAAATACATAATCCGGATCAAATAAAACAGGTTTATTTCGATTGGATGCGATAGCCTGTTCAAAAAGTTGATGCAAGAAAATATATCCTTCCTCATTTTCAAACACATATTGACTCAAAAAATCATGTAAAGGAATATAGCCTTCAGTCGCATAAACAATGGACGCACTTTTTTCATTTGTCAGCATACAAGGAAGACAAAAATCATCATTTGACATTCGATCAAAGATGGATAAATCTAATAAACTTGGATCTTTTAAATGTACATACAAGTGGTTTTCATCCTTTTTATCTTGTTCAATCCATTCGGTCATTTCATCACCTCCATATTCTTAAACGTTTTTAAAAGAGGTTTTTCGAGAAAACTTTCATTATTTTTTTGATTTTTCGCACTTTTTTGTCTAAAATGAAACAATGATGAAATCTTTAACTTATATTCACGTTTATTTAATCCAAACCATACTCAATATTCTTCCTTTTTTCTGGATCGACGTATTTTACGACAATCAAACCTATATAGGAAATCAGTTAAATCACCCCATCTATTTATTTTTGTGGGCACTTAGTTCAGCTTTTGGCTTTTATTATTATTCAAAGAAAATCTGGGAAAAACAGGATGTGAAATACAATAAAAAAAATCATGCCCTAATTTGTCTTGGCATGATTCTTTCCTCTTCAATTCCATATAACAATATTACAATTTTAAAAGATCTACACGTATGGCTATCCATCCTATTTGTCGCTTCATTCATTATGGAATGGTTTTACTATATTCCTGTAAATCTAAATAAAAACTCAATCCTGTTTTTCATCAATACCGGATTGAGTTTTGTGTTCACATTTATGTTTGGCCATGTCACAAGCTTTTGTGAGATTTATTTTTCTTTTACTACAACTATTCTACTACATCATTGGTTGGTTCAGGATAAATCTTATCAATTTTAGCTAAATAGTTTTTAGCTTTCTCTACAAAATACATACGATTACCGATCTCAAGAACCTTTTCAAAATACATACGAGCCAATTTATAATCTTCTTCCACAAAGGAAATTAAAGCGATATAGTAACATGAATCCACTTGTTGAAATGGAAAATTTGCCCTTTGAAGCCCTTGTAAATAATACTTCTTACATGTGTTAAAATCGCCATCCATTAAATGAATCTTATTTTCAATAGCTGCCATTTCTTCACTTTGAATCATGATACCAGCACGTCCATAATGTAGACGAATACTTTGTGCTTCTTCTTTACAACGAGATAATCCATCTTCATCTTTTAACATATAATCAATATAAGACATCAATGACCAATATTGTAAAGAACTTGCAGCATCCTTTCTAGGATATGAAATCAATACATCTTGAGCTAATTCTGGATCATTTAAATAAATCAAACATTGCGCAAGTAATGTATGTTGTTTTAAACGCGTATGTCCTTTTGAATTTGTACAATAGTAAATAACAGCACTCGCACAAGCTTCTGGATTACAATCTTCATATAATAATCTTGTGATTGGAAGAAGAGATACTGCACGATATCTTAAAACAAGATTAAACGCAAATAAATAGAACATCAACAATACAGCTAGAAGCAACATATTATTGATCAAAATTAAAATCACCAATAAGGCAACAATACCTAAGGCATAGATTCCATTTAATTTACGAACATTTTTACGACATGTCTTTGCGAGTTCTTTATAAGATTCATCTAAATTATGATGGATCTTATACATACGAACCAATTCATCATCATTTGAAAAATTAAATTCTCTACGCTCTTTAGAAATACTAGAGCGTAAACTCAACATTCCATAAATACAAACAATAAAAGCAGGAATCACAAGTAGAGTTCCAATATAAATCATATATTCTGGTAAGAAAAATATTAAACACATTACGATCCATGGACTTATATTGAAACGAGCCGTTACATATTGACCAATATAAATAATATTTATAATCCCCGAAATCAATAGGGCATCCCCAAGATATAAAATCCACATATTATTTTGTAGATAGGTCAAAACTTGATTCAATGCTTCTGTATTTACACCTGGAGCTTGACTTAAAGCACTTGAAAACATATCTGAATTTAAATCCACTCCACTTGAAAATACAACTGCACTCAAGCCTAAGCCAACCACAAAAGCGACGCTCATCGCTATTAAATGGGATTTACAACGATATTTCCACATATAACCACCTATTTCTTCTCTATAATTCTTGCAGGAATACCCACGGCTGTTGCACCTTCAGGTACATCTTTTAAAAGTACCGCATTGGCCCCTATACGACAACCTTTTTTTAAAGTGATATTTCCTAAACATTTGGCCCCACAACCAATATATACACCATCCTCTAAAGTAGGATGTCTTTTTACATGTTGCTTACCTGTTCCACCTAGTGTAACGCCATGATAAAGCTGACAATCATCACCAATAATTGCCGTTTCACCAATCACAACACCCATACCATGATCAATCATCAATCCACGACCAATTACAGCACCAGGATGAATTTCAATACCCGTCCAATGCCTTGCTCGATTACTTACCCAACGGGCAATAAATGTATGATTGTGCATCCAAAACCAATGGGCCATTCGATGCAAGCCAATCGCTTTGATGTGCGGATATAGCCAAAACACTTCCCATTTAGAATGGGCTGCAGGATCAAGCTGCATTGTTCGATTTATGTTATATAATCCATCACGGATAAAAGATCTCTTGCTTTTTTCTGACATGATAAAATTTTAGTTGATTTGTGTTTAAATTTCAAGTTTAATGTTTATTTCACATAAACTTCACATAGTGAATCATCTAAAACTTTTCCAATTGAATCATGAATAACTAAATCTGCCTTTGAATCCATGTTCGTACTGTCTCTATTTATTAACACCAAATGTTTACCATGGAAATAATTAATCAAACCAGCTGCCGGATATACAACCAAGCTTGTTCCACCTACAATTAAAAGATCTGCCTGTTCAATCGCATGAACGGCTGAATACAAAGTATATTCATCTAAGCCTTCTTCATATAAGACTACATCTGGTTTAATAATGGCACCACATTTTGGACATCTTGGAATACCATTACTATCCCTATACTTCATCATATCCTCTAAAGAATACTTAGCTTGACAATGTGTGCACGTATTTCTTAGTACACTTCCATGAAGCTCATATACATGTTTAGATCCCGCCATCTGATGTAAACCATCAATATTTTGCGTAACAATAGCCTTTAATTTACCCATCTGTTCCAGTTTTGAAAGAGCAAGATGTGCCTTATTCGGCTTTGCGTCTGAATAAATCATCTGATTAAAATAAAAATCAAAAAACTCTTTTGGATGACTTAAATAAAAACTATGTGACAACATAATTTCAGCAGGATAAGGATACTTCTTTTTATACAATCCATTATCACTACGAAAATCTGGAATGTTACTTTCTGTAGACACACCAGCTCCTCCAAAAAATACTATATTATTACTTTCTTGAATCCAATCTTTTAAAGACATAAACATCACTTCCTTTCTCTATTATACCTCTAAACGCAAAAAGAAAGGAAGATAATTCACTATCTTCCTTGAATATCAAATGTATACTCGCCATTTTGGCAATCTACATGGATTACATCCCCCTGCATTGCACCCGTTTTGATCATTTCCTTGGCAATCTGTGTTTCAAGATTTCTTTGAATATAACGCTTCATAGGACGAGCACCATACACAGGATCTACACCCATCTTGGCAATCTGATTGTATACGGCATCACTTACATTTAATGTAATGTCACGCTCTGCCAAACGTTTTTGTAGTAAACCAACAAATTTATGGGCAATCTTAATAAAGGCTGAATCATCTAATGCGTTAAACACAATTATTTCATCGATACGATTAATGAATTCTGGTTTAAAGTGACGTTTTACTTCTTCCATATATTTTTCATGGATATTGCCAGATTCAAAGGCATATTGACTACCTAAATTTGACGTTAAGATAATAATTGTATTCTTAAAATCAACAGTAACACCTTTCGAATCTGTAATACGACCATCATCCAAGATTTGAAGTAGCACATTAAATACATCTGGATGTGCCTTTTCAATTTCATCAAATAAGACAATACTATATGGATTACGACGAACTGCCTCTGTCAATTGACCACCTTCATCATATCCCACATATCCTGGAGGTGCACCAATTAATCGTGCCACACTGTGCTTTTCCATATACTCACTCATATCAATACGCACAATGTGTCTTTCATCATCAAATAACTGTTCTGCCAAAGCTTTGGCAACTTCTGTTTTACCAACACCTGTAGGGCCTAAGAACATGAAAGATCCAATTGGACGATTTTCATCTTGAATCTGTGCTTTTGAACGCAAAATCGCATCCGTTACAAGTTCGAGAGCTTCATCTTGACCAACTACACGTTTTTCAAGTTCTGCTTTCAAATTCAACAATTTTTCTCTTTCACTCGCAACCAAACGCGTCACTTCAACACCTGTCCATCTAGAAACGATTTTCGCAATCAATTCCTCATTCACCGTTTCTTGAATTAATGCATCCTCTTTTTGACTTGCCTGTTCTTTTTGAATACGAGCCTCTAATTCTGGAATCGTTCCATATTGAAGTTTAGCTGCATCTTCATAACGAGCTTCATTACGAGCTTGTTCCAAATCTAAACGAGCCTTCTCCAAACGTTGTTTATCTTCTTTTTCATTGGCCAAACCACGCTTTTCATCTTCCCACTTAGAATGCATCTCATCACGTTTTGATTGTAAAGAAGCCAATTCACCTTCAATTTCTTCTCGACGCTCAACCGCTCTTTTATCTTCTTCTTTTTGAAGTGATGTCTTTTCAATTTGAAGCTGCAAGATCTTACGCTGTAATTCATCCAATTCTTGAGGCATACTTTCCATTTCAACTTTTAATGTAGCACAGGCCTCATCTACCAAATCAATCGCTTTATCTGGCAAGAAACGATCTGTAATATAACGATCCGACATTGTGGCAGCCGCAATTAAAGCTTCATCCAAAATACGCACACCATGATAGCTTTCAAAACGATCTTTCAATCCACGCAAAATACTAATTGTATCTTCAACACTAGGTTGTGCAACTTGCACTTTTTGGAAACGACGCTCTAAAGCTGCATCTTTTTCAATATACTTACGATATTCATTAAATGTTGTTGCACCAATACAATGAAGTTCACCACGAGCTAACATTGGCTTTAATAAGTTAGCCGCATCCATGCTACCTTCTGTTTTACCAGCACCAACTAAGTTATGAATCTCATCAATAAATAAGATGATTTGTCCATCCGATTTTTTCACTTCGTCCAAAATGGATTTTAAACGCTCCTCAAATTCGCCACGATACTTAGCACCCGCAATCAAAGATCCCATATCTAATTCAATCAATCTTTTCTCTTTTAAAGACTCAGGTACATCCCCCTTCATAATACGCCAAGCAATACCTTCAACAACGGCTGTTTTACCAACGCCTGGCTCACCAATTAAAACGGGATTATTCTTTGTCTTACGCGATAAAATCTGCATAACACGACGAATCTCATCATCACGACCAATGATTGGATCAATCTTACCATCGCGCACATCTTGAACTAGATCACGACCATATTTCTTTAAAGCTTCTACATTCTCTTCTGAATTTGGCGTATCAAATTTCTTTCCATTACGACGCTCTAATTCAGCTTTAAAACAAGCATCCTTGTTCAAATTAAAAGTTCTTACCAATTCTTTAGAAATATAAGAACGATTAAATAATAAAGCTAAAAATACACTGGCAACCGATAAATAAGTCTCTTCATGTTGACTTGCCCAGTTTTGTGCATCCTCAAATGATTTTTGGACTTCATTCGATAAATTTATATTACTTGTCGAGCTCTTTGCGACACGATTTGATTCTTTTTGAACCATCTGTAAAGCACGCGCTTTATCTAAGCCAATACGCTCAAATAAACCATCCAATACATCATCCTTAAAAATCGTCTCCAACATATCCACTGTATCCACACTAGGATGTTGGTTAGATTTCGCTAAATTGATCGCATCCATTAAAATTTTCTGTAAACGCTCTGACATTTGTTCGATATTCATAAATAAGCACCTCCTTGTACTTAGCACTCACTCTTTATGATTGCTAATGATAGTATAACACTCTTTTTGGCACTGTCAACACTTAAGTGCTAATATTTTTTGAAAAAGAAAAAAGTAGATTTTCTCTACTTTTCGAATGTGTTACGATTATAAGCTCTTTGCCAATTTACACTAAATTCACCAACCGCAATCTTTGTTCCTGGATGATCAATCATTTGATATAAAACATCACAAGGAACAGTCACAGCTTGAATACCTGCCTTGATCAATTCATGTACTTGATATGTATTTTTAAAGCTTGCCGCAATCACTTTAGCCGGCATATGATTCACTCTTAACATTTCAATCAAATCTTTAACATCTTGTACACCATCCCCATAATTACACATACGATTTGTATAAGGTGCTAAATATTCAGCTCCATTCATAGCTGCCAAAAATGCTTGATCTGCCGTATAGATGGCTGTAGCCAATGTGTGAATACCTAATTTTTTACATTCCTTAATAGCTCTTAATCCTTCATGTGTAACAGGAATCTTCACATACATATTTTTATTACGAATGGAAGAAATCATTTTAGCCTCTTCCATAATTCCTTCAAAAGAAGTTTGTACAGTTTGAATAAACAACAATTGATCTTCGCTCAACACTTCGCATAAATCTTTTACAACATCCATTGCTTCTCTACCTGATTTTGTAAGAATTGTAGGATTTGTCGTAACCCCAGTAATTGTTAGTAAATCGTTTAATTCTTTAATTTGTTCAATATTTGATGAATCAATAATCAATTCCATGATAGATCCTCCTTAAGTTCATATGTATCCTAACACTAGATAAAATCCGTTTCAACATCCATTTCACATCAAACAAATTATCTTAAATAAAAACAATAAAACATGTTTCTTTATGTTCTTTTTTGTGCTTTAATAGAATTATGAACACAACACAAAGAAGATATGAAATCTATGAAAAATTAAAAAAAGATAAAACTGTCCAAGTGAATGAATTAGCTAAAGTATACGCAGTTTCCTTAATGACGATTCGAAGAGATTTAGATATGCTTGAAAATCAAGGCCTTGCCACAAAAAGCTATGGAGGAGCTACATTAAACGAGTCTATATCTACAGAACCGGCTTTTGAAATCAAAGAAGGCATTTCTCAATCCGACAAAAAAGAAATTGCGATATTCGCAAGTACACTCATTCATGATAAAGACTCCATCTATTTAGATTGTGGTACAACCTGCCTTGAACTCTTTAAAAGAATCCATCATAAAAAAATCACAATATTCACTAATTTTTGGAAGATTCTTCAATACGTTGATCGTAATACAAAAGCTAAAATCATTATGGCTCCAGGAACCTATAATCCTATTACACAAGCAGCATTATCTGAAAGTACGATTCAATTCTTTCAAAATTATTATATTGATAAAGCTTTTATCTCTGTTTTAGGAATCGATTTAGACTATGGTGTATCTATCCCTAGCATGAGTGATGCACTTGTCAAAAAAGCCATTCTTGCTTCTTCAAACAAAAAAATTTGTATGGCAGACCATACAAAATTTAATAAAAAATATATGTCAAAAATTGCCAATATTGATGATTTTGACATGATCATCACCGATAATAAACTAGATGATACTATAAAACATGAAAACATTATAAAAGCACATCCGTGAATGTGCTTTTTGTTTATTAGAATGCTTTTTGACCTTTTACGTAAGTCATTTCAACAGAATAGTCATCATTCAATACAACGAAGTCTGCATCTTTTCCAGTTTGAATAGATCCTTTACGATCATCCACATTTAACATACGAGCAGGGTTCAATGTACATGCATTGATAGCTGTTTGCCAAGGAACCAATGCCTTTTCTACTAAAATGCGAAGTCCATCATTGACATGTAATGTGCTTCCTGCAAGACCCTTTGTATCTGTTAAGTGTGCACTTCCATCTGGATATAATTCGATTTCGTTACCACCAAATAATACTTTTGTACCAACTGGCAATCCCTTCACCATTAATGAATCTGTAATCATAATGCAGTGATCTGGCCCTTTAGCTGTAAAGTAATCATTTAATGCTTCATAAGTTGAATGGTTACCATCACAAATAATTTCACCATATACATCTCTATAACGCATAGCCGCACCAACAAGTCCTGGTTCACGGTGATGGAATTTAGTCATACCATTGAATACGTGAGTCATTGAGTTTGCCCCATTCGCAATAGCTAAACGAGCCTGTTCAAAAGTAGCTCCTGAGTGACCTTGACTACATACAATTCCATTTGCACGTAAGAATTTAGTTAATTCAAAATTATCATCGTGTTCACAAGCCATAGTCACAATTTTAATTAAATTATTAGAAGCAGCTAAATAACGTTTAAATTGTTCTACATCTGGTTTTACACAATATTGCTCTGGTTGAGCTCCCTTGTATACTTGGTCCAAATAAGGTCCTTCAAAGTGAATACCTAAAATTTCTGCACCTTCGTACCCTTCTTCAACCACTTTTGCAACATTTTTAACCGCATTTGTCAAAACTTCTTCGGATTGTGTAATTGTTGTTGGAAGAATACCTGTAACACCTTCTTTAACGATGTTTTTCATCCAGTTACGAAGACCTTCTTCATTCGCATCATTTGTATCAAATCCATAAGCACCATGTGTGTGCACATCAATAAATCCAGGAATAATTCTCTTATCTCCATAATCTTCATCCACATCTTTTTGGCCATATGGATAGATATTTACAATCTTTCCTTCTTCTACTTCAATTTGGGCTGCCAACCAAGTATTTACCACCCAAACTCTTTTACTTTGAATAATCATATCGACAATTCCTCCTAGCTTTTATTATACTCTCAAGAAAAAGAAAACACTTACACTTTTTAGTTTACTTTTTATATTTTTTATTTAAAAAATGTAAAAGTGTGCAAATGAATAGACATAACTCATAAAAAATTTTAAAATAAAGAAAGAGGTGAATTAAAATGAAAAGAGCTAAAAAAATTATAGATAACGTATACTGGGTCGGAGTAAGAGACTTAAACAACCGCCACTTCCATGGTGATTTATATCCAATTGATGAAGGATGTACATACAATGCCTATTTAGTGGTAGATGATGAAGTTACATTATTCGATACAGTAGAAGAAGAATTTACAGAAGAACTGTTAGAAAGAGTGGAATCCGTACTACAAGGAAGAGAAATTGACAATATCGTTGTTCAACATACAGAACCGGATCATTCTGGTGGATTTAAAAAAGTATATGCCAAATATCCAAATGCGAAAGTTTATGCATCTATTTCTGGAAAGAAAAACATGATTGAACAATACTTTGATCAAGTACCTTATCAAGTCGTTAAGACAAACGATACAATCAACACAGGAAAATATGATTTTATCTTTGTTGAAATGCAAATGATCCATTGGCCAGATAACATGTTGACATATTGTCCACAATTAAAAACTGTATTCTCAAACGATGCCTTTGGACAACACATTGTAAACTTTAACTTAACAGATGAAGGATTAGATAAAGCCTATTGTTTAAAACAAGCCAAAGAATACTTTGCGAATATTGTTCTACCATATACAACACCGGTACAAGCTAAATTAAACCTTATTCTAGGCATGAATTTAGACATTGAATATATTATGCCTGCCCATGGTATTATCTGGAAAGACTATATTGGTGATATCATTGAAACTTATAAAGGTATCGCAGCTCAAAAAACAGAAAACAAAGCCGTTATTGTATATGAATCTGTATGGAAACATACACAACAGATTGCTGAAAGCTTAGCTGAAGGATTTAGTGATGCTGGTATGGATGTAAAAGTCTATAAATTATCGGATACAAAATCAAGCATTGTCATGCGCGAAATCATGGATGCCAAAGTCGTATGTATTGGATCTGGAACCTACAACAATGTCATGGCACCAAGTGTTGCAGCTTTCCTTGAACACATTCGTCCATGCAAATTGAAAAACAAAAAAGGATTGGCCTTTGCCGCATACGGATGGTTTAACCAAGTCGCAAAAGAAATCGATACAAGGATGCAACAATCTGGAATTGAATCTTGTCACGATGTCATCAATCAATGTTACACACCAAGTGATGATCAATTAGAAGACTATTATAATATCGCAAAAGAAATCGCAAAAAATTGCCAGGAATAATTTCCTGGCCTTTTTAGTCTATATTCACATGTGAGTTAGGTAATAAACGAAGTCCTTTAGGAATCTTGTTTTTGATTTGCCTTCCATCACTCTTGCCAAAGCCAAACGGATGTCCCTTAAAACATACAGCTACATACCCTTTTTCACATTCCTTTTGTAAAACTTCACCATGCATAAAAAGATCCATCTCTTCTAGCGTTACTTCTACTTTTCTTTTATAGTCAAAATCTGCAACCATATAAAAAGAATGACTTGGCTCAAAACGATTCTTAATAACATCTCCTAAATATACGCCTTGACGTAATACTTTTACTTTTTTAAAATCCACAAAACAAACATCCATACCATAGACTCGATCATTATCTATATAGTAATAGTTTGGTAATGTATTCAATTGTTCCTTCAAAAATTTCTCAGTAATCTTATCTATTTTTTTAGATTTTAAAACTGGAAGTTTACCTGCAACACCGGATTGTTTCTTGAATTTTGCAATGAAATGGCCTTCACCACCATCCATTGGAAAGATACGACGCACATTTAAATCTTTAAATCCTTTTCTTCCCCACAAAACTTCAGGATCTACAAGTTGAATATCTTCATGTTTTTCTAAGAAAGATAAAACGACATCTTCATCTTCTTCCAAAGCATATGTACAAGTTGAATATACCAAAGTACCACCCGGTTTCAACATCGAATACGCATATTCTAAGATTTCTTTTTGGCGAGCTGCACAAAGCTCAATATTTTCAATACTCCAATGATTCAAGGCAATATCATGCTTTTTAATCATACCCTCACCACTACAAGGAGCATCTACTAATATCTTATCGAAACAACAATCAAATACTTTCGCAAGCTTATCTACACTTGAATTGGTTACAGCTACATTTTTAACACCCATACGCTCTATATTGGATAAAAGAATCTGTGCTCTTTTCGCATCAATTTCATTCGATACTAAATACCCACTTTTTAAATGAGAAGCAATCTGCGTACTCTTTCCACCAGGAGCGGCACATAAATCCAATACATAATCATCTTCTTGCACATCCAAGATTTCGACTGCACTCGATGCACTTGGTTCTTGTAGATAGAAACATCCACAAATATGGTAAGGATGATTTCCCAAGGGTTTATCTACATAATAGCTTTCCTTACAAAATTGGCTTGGACTTTCTAAATGATCAAATTCATTGATTTCTGCCTTTTTTAAATTAATACGCATACCACGATATAAAGGTTTTGATAAAGATTCCATATATGCATCATATTCATCTTTTAATAATTCCTTCATTCGAGAAAAATACATTTCTTGACTCATAAACCCTCCAAAACTATCTCAGGATCTATACGACACGCATAGTCTGAGCATGTTGCAGCTGCATTAAAGCCACATCCAAAAGAAAAATCAGCACCACTGTTTCTAAAATATTCTACAGTCGAATTCAAATCCTGTTTTAACTCAAACACCTCTATATGTGTATGAGGACCTGTTGAATTTCCACTATTTCCACTTTTCGCTATAACTGTTTTTTGACTGACTTGCTGTCCACTTGTTACATAGATTTCATTAGACAAGTGTGCATAACTAACCGCATATAACTTATCATGAACAGCTACCACCATACAAATCGAATTGCCGGCTCCACTTGGCCATCCACACATATTTCCAAGATATCCATTATTAGATTCTACAGGTGCATGCGCATACAATACTATGCCATTGGCTAGGGCATACACATCACTATACATACTACTTGCGATATCCAAGCCCAAATGAAGACTTCCATCTGGATATGACCAGCATCTAGCACTGATTGTACCATTTTCAACCGGATTTTGCCAAAAAGAACTATATGTATCAATCGCATAATTTCCATCAACTAAACAAGACATACCCTTGTTTTCTAAAATTTCATATCCGCCATATGCAGGTAATGCATCATTTCCGGCAATCATTGCATCTTGATCAAACTCTCCCAAATCATTGAATTGACTCAAACTCGAAAAGCGCGAAAACAAACACTTTTGACAATTGTCTAAACGAGTTAAATAAGATTCACATAAATCAAGCTTATGCTTATTCTTTTTCCATTGTTTCTTACTTTTCAAATATTGATTTTGACTACACTTATATTCATTGAAACATTTCGTTAAGTCCTTATCTATCCAATACGATTGAATCATACAATCTTGTTTTTGAATCGCATTTAAGTCTAAACCATACTCTAGCTTTTTAAGTTCATAATAATTCTTTTTCTGTATATATTTTGATTCAAGTTTATCCTTTTTTTGACTTTGAATCTCTATTCTACAAATTAGGTCCGCCTTTTCATTTTGAATCGCATTTGTTACATCTCTACATTTCAAAGATAAAAAACTAGCCTTACTTTCATCAACTATTTCTACTTTTGATTCTATATTTGAAATCAACCTTTCATAATCTGGCACATTTAGTGTTTGAAGACCAATAAAAAAACAGACAAAAAGAGATATATATTTCATAAAACTCCTTCTACTGTCTGTCTTCTAAATTTATTGTATTTATTTTTCTTTGTACATGCAAGCACTATTTAAAATAATAAAACATAATGTTCCTGTCGCAACAATATTTAGCGTGCAATCTAACAACCCATAAATCAATACGATTGCGATAAAACACATCATCATGCCAAATAAAGCTGGATTTTCTTTTCTTGTATTTGAAGTAAAGATTTCTTTATTCAACACAAAAGTGTAACATAACACAAGAATTGTTCCGATTACACCATAAGAAAGAATAGAATCTATATAAATATTATGCGCATGCGGTGCCTTATGACCATTCACCAAAGGATAAAACTTTTTATATGTCTGTGGTCCCCATCCGAAAAGTGGATACATTGAAATACATATAAATGCCGTTTCCCAAATCTTAATACGAGATGCGAATGTTGACATATCACTCATTCTAGGGATCAACGTTGGTTTTAAAAACACCAAGCCACATACACACAACTCCAATACAATAGATGTAATAAATAATTTTTTCCAACGAACACAATATAAAAAGATAGGAAAAATCAGTACAAAAGGTAAGAGTGCTGTTCTAGATCCCGTTAGATATAACACAAAGAAGTTAAATAATGCCACAATAACATAGCCAATCTTACAAAGAATGTTGTCATTTTTCACAAAACGATACATACACATGACACATACAAAATCAATGACCATCGCATAAATGTTCGCATTCATAAATGTCGATGTAATTCTTCGCTTTGGTGAATTAAAGATATGGAATTCTAAAAAGGTTCTCCCATTCGCAACTGAAATCTGATTAAATTGATAAAGTCCATAAATAGCTGCAAAAATAGATAGAATAATAATTAGATCACACATCTTTTCAAAAGTGTTCTTTGTGATGCTTTTTCGATAATAAGCTCCATATAAACCAATCAACACAAATAGCCATGTATTGCCAAAACCATTCCAGTTTGAATATAAAATCGTAACAATCAATTCCAACCCAATAAAACCATATAAAAAAATAGCTCCCGTTTGATTTTTTATGGCATCCACTAATTTATGTCGACAAAAAGCCTGCACTAATATGCATGCAATTCCAACACTGGCTATTTGATAAGGTAAAAAAAGAAAGCATGTCGCCAACAATATCATTTTTTCATCTAAACTCATAGATACTCCTTCAAAAAAAGAAGCTGGATAAACCAGCTTGATTTTAAATCATGGTGCCGACTATCGGATTTGAACCAATGACCTACGCGTTACGAGTGCGTTGCACTACCACTGTGCTAAGTCGGCATATCGACTACCCATAAGGATAGCCTTTTTTTCTAAGATTGTAAAGCAGCAATTTGTTGCTGATAATATGCGATCTGTTGCTGCAAAGAATACAACATTTGATTGTTTGTATCAATTTGCGACTGAATCTGTGAACGATCCTCATCACTAGCATCCGCCAATTCCGATTCCAAACTTTGCGCATATTGCGCATATGTATCATAATCTTGCTGCAAACTATTTAAACTAGCTTGATATTCTTGGATTTTTGAAGCATTCTCAGACTTCTTTTGTTCCTCTTCTTGTTGAGCCTTTTCTTGAGCTGCCGTTTTTAATTCAGCTTGTTCCTTACATAAATCAATAAAATCTTTTCCCGTTTTTGATTTTGATAAAGAATCCACTTCCTTTTTCAAGCTCTTTGATAAAGAACTATACACCGACTGCATCTCGGCAACAGCCATCTTTTCTTCATCCGACTTTGCATCCCATCCATTCAACAAATCAACAATCTGTTGGTAAGCTGGAAGCTTCACTTCTTCTTTTGTCTTTTGAAGTTCTTTTACTTCCTTTAATAAAGCCGTATAAGACTTACCTGTTTGTTCTTTAAAATATGCATTGATTGACGTTTTTTGTTTATCTAAAAGCTTTTTATACCCAGAATTCAAGTCAATAAGTTCTAGCTTTTCAGCATCCGACATCATATTATCTCCATATTCATCCGCATAAGATACTAACTTATCATATGTTTTCTGTTGTGCTGGTGAAACAATATTTTGTGGATCATAAACCAATACCTTATATGAATATACACCTAAAGCAGCTACACCTAATAAGATAAATCCTAAAATAATCTTTGTGACCTTACTCATAGGTTTCTTTTTCTTCGATTTCTTTTCTTTCGGTCCTTCTTCTTTCTTTGGTTTTTCTTTCTTTTCTTGTTTTTCTTTTAATTTCTTTACTTGCGAAGGCAATAATTCATCATCATCATTTGACATATCTTGCAACATCGTATGTACAAGATCTAATGCATCATTCGACTGCTCATTTTCAATCGATGAAGTTGTAAAATCATCATCCATATTCTGCAAGTCTGCTTTATTTTCTTCATAAAGACGCTCTTCTTCCGCAATTGTTTTTTGTCCACGCTCTTTTCGAAGCATATCTAAAGCAGAAGACATTGTCTTTTCTGCAAGTCTTCTTTCAGCTTCTGTCATCTGATGAACCTCTTTCGGTTTTTTCAGTTCCTCGTTATATTCTGTTTTTTTATCTAAAAGTGCTTTTGAATAAGCATCTATATTCTTATCATTTTTACTCATAATATATTTTCCTTAGTTCCAATCTATTTTAACACATTATAAGCCTTCTTTTTCAACAAATTCATAAAAAGATTTTTCTTTCGCAAAATCCTCTGGATTCACCTTCCCAACTGGCTGCGAGTAAAGAATAAACTCGTTTTCGCCATCCAATTCAAACATTTCATCACAAATCGAAGTCACACAAGCTCCAATCCCACAAGTTCCTAAGCCAATACTTGTACTTGCCAAATATATATTCTCGCCCACATGACCAAGATCGACCAATGCGATTCGATGTGCAAGATGACCGTAACGCCATTCCGTTCGGTATGGTACGTAGCTAAAATACAAAATCACATTGGCTTTTAAAGCCCATAATTGATCACATAAGGAAGATGCCAAAACATCTGACACTTTATCAATAGGATTCAAAAACTCAATACAATGTTTTAGAGGCAAATAATGATAGGTTCCAGGATCTAATCCTTCTACATTTTGACATACAAAATATAGTTCAAAGCCATGACGAGCACCTCCAGAAGGTACTGTACGCAAAGTCGCATATTTTTTTCCACGAATTTGTTTCACACCTTGACAAGTCCAAAGAATATAAGATAGTTCTAATAAAGACATTGGTTCTTGCGTATACACACGACTACTATGACGTGTGTTGATAATATCTAGAAAGTTTGAACAGATTTGTAACGCATCAAAATTTTTAGGAAGTTCAATGGATTCCTTTCGCATTGCCTCTTTTACCAAAGGTGGTTGTGGAAGTTTTTTATCTTGATCCGATTCAAATTCTTCCACATCATATTTTAATTCTGAATAATCCATATAATTCCTTTCTTTAATGAGCTAACTCATCTAATAATCTTGCCTTTTGGCTTCCAATTAATAAAACCTGTTTGTATTTTTCATATATATCAATTGTATGTGAACTTAAATACAAAGCCATTTCAGCTGACATTGTTAAATTTGTGACAAATATTGTCATTTCCTGACCATTCTTAAATGCACTTTCCATAAATTCAAACGCATTTTCTATTTGAAGTTTCAAATCCGATTCAATCGACTCCATATTTTCTTTTTGTTTAAAGAATGGTTTTGTACTACAATCAAAACGCGACTTAGAATCTAGGCTTTCATCCACACTCACCTTTTGTATCTGTTCTAAGACAAATTCATATTCATGTTTTTGAGCAACACTTAATAATTCAGCCTGCAACTTATCATGATACAAAGCTATAAATTCCTTTACATAATCCACATAAAATACATCCATATGACTTCGGTAATTTTTTAGAAAACCAAACCATAAATCTGTACAATGTTTTTCAAAAGAATATATATTCACTTGTCTTAATAAACCATCCATCACTAAATTGACTACAGATACTCTTTCATCAAAATCCGCATTAAACAATCGAGCGTAGATCGTACTTGATACATTTCCATTTAAAATATCATCAATGCCATAATCATCCTGATATTTTTTATAGACCAAATAATAGGCAAAAACATCTTCTGCAATATCTTCATGGTGTAAATATTCATAGATTGTATCTTGCGATATTTCCAAATGCATCTTTTCGTATGTATAAAGTAAATACGATAAATCTTCCCAGCCTCTAGCCGTCACAAATTCCATACCATCTACGCTTGTTGAAACAGTATAAAAATTGTTAGGTTTTAATTCCAAGTAACTTAAAATCATTGGATGAATATGTTTTGAGATCGCATATTCTTTCCAAACATAATAATCCGTTTCTACATGAATATAACGAATACGATCCATTGTCACAACATCAAAATCACGAACTGATTTATTATATTCACTCGGATTTCCTGCAGCCACAATGATCCATCCACTTGGGACCTTCTGATTTCCAAAGGTTTTATTCTGTAAAAATTGAAGCATTGTAGGAGCCAATGTTTCCGATACACAATTGATTTCATCAATAAATAGAATTCCTTCTTTTAAACCCGTTTCTTCCATTTTCGAATAGACACTCGCAATAATTTCACTCATTGTATATTCTGTAATTGAATAGGTTTTGCCTTGAAATTCTTTTTCTTGGATAAAAGGAAGTCCCACCGCACTTTGACGCGTATGATGCGTAATCGTATAGCTGACAAGTCCAATCTGACATTCCTTCGATATTTGTTCCATAATCTGCGTTTTACCAATACCAGGAGGACCAATCAATAATAATGGTCGTTGATTCTTGGCATCAATTTCATATTCACCAAAGCTATTCTTCGATAAATATGCCTTTACGGTATTTTTTATTTCATTTTTTGCCTGTAATATATTCATAATTTTTCTTCCAATCTATACTGAATTGCCCAAGTAGGCACTTTACTTTGATCATAATCTTCTAAATAGATAAATGCCGTTTTATAAGCTGGACACTTTTTTGGATAAACGCCCTTTCCATCTGTAAAATAAAGTAAACCACAAAGATTTTGAAATACATGTTGATTCACCAAATCATTCACATAGCTAAACACCGGCCTAAAATCGGTGTTACCTCCCCCTATTAGAGTAAATGAATCCAACAAACGATTCATTTCATTTTGATTGGAAATGACATTCTCTTTTCGAATTCTGTCATCACATTGAAGGATATATACCTTACATGATTTATAAAACATATTTGAAGTGCTTAAAATACTATATGTATTTGATATAAAACGCTTCGCAAGATTTTCATCAATCGAATAACTTGTATCCAACGCAATCACAAACTCATAGATTTTCTTGACTTCTTTTGTCTCTAACGGCTCAATCAAAGGCATATTTTTATAAATAGACATACCATATATGTAATACGACAAATCGAATTCATCCTCATTGATCTGCATTTCTTCTTTCATAATACTAAAACGTTTCAAAAATTGTGAAAATGAATACTTCGATTTTTTTGCCTGTAAACTCGATACAAGAAAAGCATCCCCATCGTCATTCTCTTTACCTTTTTGTTTATGATCAAATACTGTCTGTTTGGCAACACTTTGCCACTTCTTTTGTACCGAAGACGATTGAGGTGTTTTTTCATCCTTTTCTTTAGGCCATGATGCATGATCATCCACCACAAATTCATAATATAAATTTTGAATATCATCCCGTGTACAAAGCCATTCATAAACCGTAATACAACTCAATCCATCCAATTTTTCAATTTGGTGATATACATCTTTTCGAGCATAGGATAAGATTCGTGAAACACTTTTTTTATGCATTGAATCCAATGTATATTCCACGATAATATCACAAGCTACATTCCAAATAAATTCTATGCGATTTTTTCTTAGCCAAATATGACTATATAAACAATGCAAGATACTATGTAAGTAAGCACGATTTAAAAAGATCGAATTCTTTTGAAAAAGCTCAATCACCTTCAATGGATTATAATAAAAATAAACTCCATTTGTAGCACATACAGATACATGCTCATCCTCTTTAAACATCAACGTATTTAACGCTGCTAAAAAATGTGGCATATCCATATAGAGTTCGGAGCGAACAAGCTCTAATATATGAATTGCCTTTTCTTTTTCCCAATCCCTTTGTCGCATTAAAAATCCTCAAAAGAATATGCGGATGACGTTTCCATCTTCTTATTCTTTAATTCCATCAATAGAGTTCGAGTTTCCAAATCTTTTTCCATAGAAATCAATACATCTAAAGCTTGTACATCCATACATTTTTCTTCTATTAATTTTTCAACCATAACACATATATCTTTATATGTATGTAAATAAGAAGTCAAATCATGTGCTCTTAAATAAGGAATGTATCTCTCAGATCCCGTCATAAATCTAAGAATCGCAACATGAAAGATACAAGATTCACTTTCTTCTGCACATAATTTTTCAAAACAAGCATCATAACCATCAAAATCAATTTTACCGTCTTTAAAACACTGTCGCATACGAAAGCCTTCCCCTTCGATATTCAAGGCAAAGATATGGGCCGGTCCCACTTCATCATAACCCCCGTTGTATTCTGGATAGAATATAGAACCATCTATAAAATCGACTTCGATATCCCAAGTGATTTGAGTTAGTATTTGTTTTAAAATTGTGATACAAAATATAGAACAGTCATAATAGATATGATTGAGTCTTAAACAATTCATAAATACATCACTGCCAATACATATTAAACTAGAAGGTAAAAATATTTCTTTTAGCTTTCGACAATTGTAGAATGCATAATCCCCTAGTTTTGTGACTGTCTTAGAAAGCTTAACACTTTCAACATCACTACCACTACACTCATAATAACTAGAAGGAATTTCATGACTTAAAACAGAATTAGATAGATCGACTTCCTTTTTAGAAAAACAATAGTTTCCTATTTCACGCACAATATATCCATCAATGAATTCGGGTATTTCTATTGTGGGAGTTGATGCATACACACGCTTGATACGAATTGAATCTTCATTTATTTTTTCATAATATACACAAATTTCCATATGGAAATTATAACATAAAACAAAAAAAGACAACTACCGAAGTAATTGTCTAAATTTACAAGTGGTGCGGGTGAAGGGACTCGAACCCCCACGCCGAAGGCGCCAGATCCTAAGTCTGGTGCGTCTGCCAATTTCGCCACACCCGCATTTACAACGTGCTCACATATAATACACTAACGCAAAATAAAATGCAAGCATTTTTTAAAAAAGAAGCTACATTTTTGTAACTTCTTAATGTAAAACAGTCGGTTGATGCATCATTTCGATTTCTTCCTGAACATAAGCCTCTACTTTTTCTAAAAGCTCATCCGTAACTTCGATGTCTCCAATCATAAAAGGGCCATCTTGCATATTGCCTTCTTTCACAAACTTAATTTGTGGAAGCTGTGGCATGCGATGATTTCCTAGTTGTTTTTCAATTTTCTTCAATTGCTCTAAAATAGGCTCGGCAATCTCTCTAATCATTTCTTCTTCTGTCATACTCAGTATTATAATAAACCCCCATCATTTTGACAAGTTTTAACATATGTTTAAATTGCATTCGAAACCATTGAATCCAATTTAAATCAGAGTAACATACTACATGAACTGCTAGAAGCATACTACTTCTAGATTTGTTCATACGCACCCTGGCCTATGCTTTTCAACATAAGTTCTGTGTGCTTTTTTATAGAACTGAATTTAGTTCTTCTAATGAAATAGGTCCTGGTCTTAAAATAACTAGCTTATCTTTTGTACAATCGACAATTGTACTTGCCTGTAATGCTTTGCACGTACCTAAAACAATTCCATCTATTTTTGGAAGTTGTTCATATACATCATCACTTGTGAGTGCTGTCTTTTCTCCAGATTGATTGGCACTTGTAACTAAGATTGGACAATTCAATTCATCAATCACATCTAAGATAAATTTTTCATCTGGAATACGAATCGCAATCGTACTTAGGCCATTTGTATACGCTGGATCGACATTTTCTTTCACATTGACAACTAAAGTTAATGCGCCTGGCAAAAACTTAGCGGCAATCTTTTCGATTCTTTCATCCACTAAAGCAACTTGTTTCATTTGTTCTATATTTGAAACCATCATCGGAATGGGTTTCGTTTCTGGGCGATGTTTTGCGCGTTTTAATCGTTCTAAATCGTCTAAATTACCATACTTTACACCTACACCATACACAGTATCTGTAGGTAAAGCTATAATTTTATGTTCATTAAATGCACACGCCACTTCGTGTACTTGATTTTTTGTATATTCTATCATGTTTACACCTCTGTCTAAGACATTATACATCTTTTATGATAAAATACACTAAGAAAGAAAGGATGTTTTTCTATGTTTGAAAACACAATTGCGGCTATTTCCACTTCTTTACAAGATGGCGCCATTTCCATCATTCGTTTAAGTGGAGATCAAGCTATTGAAATCACTCAAAAAATATTTGACCGTAATATTATGAATGCGAAAAGTCATACGATTCATTATGGCTTTATTATAGATCCAGATAAAAATCCAGTGGATGAAGTTTTAATCTCTATTTTTAGAGCACCAAAAACATATACACGAGAAGATATTGTAGAAATCAACTGTCATGGGGGTACTTTTATTACACGTAAAATCTTATCCATGGTTTTAAGTGCGGGAGCCGATCTTGCCAAGCCAGGAGAATTTACGCAACGCGCCTTCTACCATGGAAGAATTGACTTATCCCAAGCTGAAGCTGTTCAAGACATGATCGAAGCGAGCAACAATACAGCGGCTACTATGGCGATTCATGGAATCAAAGGAAGTGTAAAAAAACTACTCCAACCTTTGATTGATGATTTAATGGATATTATTGCACAAATCGAAGTGAATATTGATTATCCTGAATATGAAGATGTCGAACAATTAACAACGAATGACTTGTTACCCAAAACAAATGATTGGTTAGAAAAAATTGATCACATTCTTTCTCGTGTTCAAACGGGGCAAATGTTAAAAAAAGGAATTGATACTATTATTGTTGGTAAGCCAAATGTTGGTAAATCCAGCTTACTGAATGCCCTTCTTGAAGAAGATAAAGCCATTGTTACAGATATTGCCGGGACCACAAGAGATTTGGTTGAAGGTCAAATCCATATTGGTAGTGTGCAATTAAATCTAATTGATACAGCGGGCATTCGTGAATCGAATGATAAGATTGAACAGATTGGTATTGAAAAGAGTCAAGAAAAATTAAAAGATGCCAAATTGGTTCTTTTAGTTTTTGATGGTTCCAAAGAATTGGATGAAGAAGACAAACAATTATTAGAACTGACAAAAGATAAAATGCGCTTAATTATCTATAATAAATTAGATAAGGCAGAGGCAAATAAAGATGGCATTTGGATTTCAGCTTCCAATAAAGAGATTCAGCCATTGATTGATGCCTTAGAAAATCTGTATCAAAATGATTTATTAAAAGAAGATCCATTACTTTCAAATGAGCGTCAAATTGGTTTATTGAATCAAGCTAAAGAAGATATGTTAAGGGCGAAAGAAGCCATGAATAGGATGGTAGAGCCTGATTTAATTGAGATGGATATTCAGGCAGCTCATGATCACTTGAAAGAAATCTTAGGTGAAGTTCATAGAGAAGATTTATTGGACACTTTATTCTCTAAATTCTGTTTAGGTAAATAGTAAGAAAAATGCGATGATTAGCCAATCATCGCATATTTTTTATCTACTTTATTTAAGACAACACAACCATCTTCTGTAACTAAGACTAAATCTTCGACACGAACACCCATTTTATTTAGCAAATAAATACCTGGTTCAATTGAGAAGATCATACCTGGTTTTACAGTTTCCGTATTTGTAGAACTTACATCTCCAAATTCATGATCCGTTTGCCCAATAAAGTGTCCAAGGCGGTGTGTAAAATATTCACCATATCCAAAACTTGAAATATAATCACGTGCAGTTGCATCAATATCGCATAGACGAACACCTGGACGAATGATTTCTTCCGCTTTTTCATTGGCAACACGAACAATATCATGAATCTTTTTATATTCATCGCTTGCTTCTTTACAGAAATAAGTACGTGTCATATCCGAACAATAACGATTTTTTCTTCCACCAATATCGATCACAATACTATCTCCGGCTTTTAATACAGAATCATCTGGCATGTGGTGAGGGTCAGCACCATTTGCTCCAAATGAACAAATAGGTGAGAATGACACGTCTTGACATCCTAACAATTTATATTGTTCAACAATAAAAGCTTCCACTTGTTTTTCAGTCATACCTTCTTTGATAAAATCTCTTGTACGTTCCATCACCACATCGTTGATCTGTGAATTTTCAATCATGCATTCAATTTCTTTTTCATCTTTAATAGCACGAGTAGCATCCACATATTTTGATCCTAACACAACTTTTAATCCTTTACACTTTTCCACTAAAGGAATCAAGAAGCGTGCTGTCCATTCTTTATCAATGCCAAGTGTTTCTTTAGAATCAATCACACTTGCCAACATTGAAATCGAATCGTCTGTATCACTGTACCAAATTTCTTCGCAATCCTTTTGTTCAACTGTAAATAATGTATTTAAAAATAATACTTTTCTTCCTTCATCATTCAAATATAGCGCAAACAATCTTTCCCCTGGACCTACATCCACACCGGTTAAATAATAGATACTGCATGGTTCACTCACTAAGATTTGTTTAAGCCCATCTGTTTTCATTTTTTCAATTACTTGATTGACTCTTTTTTGAAACATAATTTTCCTCCTAGAAATTCAAAGTAAATTCTGTACCTTGTTTTTCATCACTCGTCACACTTAATTTAATTTTATGACTTTGTGCAATCTGACTTGCGATCGATAGACCTAAACCAGCTCCACCTTGATATTTTCTTGATTTATCAACACGATAGAAACGTTCGAATACATGTTTTAAATCTTCAGGCGGAATATAACTATCCGTATTACGAATCGTAAGAACGGGTTTATTTTGTATCTTTGCCAACTTAAAATAGATCTTTCCACCTGAAGGTGTATATTTGATCGCATTGTCCAAGAAAATCAAAATCAATTGTTTTAATTGTGACTCATTTCCATGTACCTCTATATTCTCTTCCACTTCATCGATTAAATCAATACCTTTTTCAAACGCAATCGATTCAAATGGTAAAACACAATGAAAACATATATCACTCAAAGAACAATTCTGCATCGAAATTTCAATTCGATTCGCATCATTTTTGGCAAGAAACAACATATTTTCTACAAGCTTACGCATTCGATTTGCTTCACTTTGAATGGATTCTATCCATTTTTTCTGTGAAGAAATAGATTCTGTAGAATGATTTAATAACACATCACTATCGGCTAAAATAACGGTTAATGGCGTTTTCAATTCATGACTAGCATCGGCCACAAATTGTTTTTGTTTATCCCATGCTTGCTCAACTGGTTTTAGTGCCCATTTACTTAAAACACAACTTAATATAAAGAATACAAGTAATACACTCGATCCAATTTGTACAGATATAATCAACATTCTTTGAAAAGAGGACTGCATATTCGATATATCCACAAAGGCTACGGCATAACCAGAAGGAATAAGGGTATCCTCATTCACTTGATAGTTCGTAATCTTTTCTTTTTTATACGCAAACCCAAGTTTTTTTAGTACGCCCACATCCTCTTTATGTTCTACACTTTCAATCAAACTTTGAGCATCTTCTGCATATATATTCCATACTGTACGACTTGTGATCATATATTCATAATCCGAGTCTGTATAGATCACAAAGGAATTCCCATTAAAATTACGACTATTTCCAAATGAAATCGAAAAATCTTTATCTTTTAACCGCAAAGCCATTTCCAAACTTCGTTCGACATCCTTTTTATCGTGGACATAATTTGAGCAACAAACTATGCCAAATACAGATAGTAGAATGACACTGACAAAGGACATTAAAATCAAAATGAATTTTGTCTGTAATTTTTTAAGCATCGCATACCTCAAGTCGATATCCAACTTTTCGAATCACTTTGATTGAAACTTGACTCTTTAAAAACTTCAATTTCTTTCTTAAGAATGAAATATATACTTCGACATTATTATCCATCGCATCACTTTCACTTCCCCATACAGAGATAATCAAATCATCTTTAGAAGTAATCATTTCTGGATGTGACATTAAGTGTTTCATTATTTCAAACTCTTTATATCCCAAATGAATATGTTGACTCGCACAATACAACTCGCAAGTATCCAATTGTAAAGAAAGATCTTCATATTTTAATTCATGAACGATGACTTCTCCTTTTCGTCTTGTCAGTGCATTGATGCGGGCTACAAGTTCAGCAGCTGAAAATGGTTTTGTCATATAGTCATCTGCACCTACATTTAAGCCTTTGACTTTATCTGGAATTTCATCTAATGCCGACAATAATAGTGTAGGAGTCTCAACCTTATTAGCACGCATCTTTTGTACAATTTCAAAACCATTCATACCCGGAAGCATAATATCTAAAATAGCTACATCATAATATCCGCTTAGCGCAAGGTCTAAACCTTCTTGACCATCATAGGCCATCGTAACTTGCCATTTTTGTTCTTCTAATATTTGTGCAATCGCATACGCAATATTTTTTTCATCATCCACAACTAATATATTCATATTTTCCCGCCCTTTCTTCTTTTTTATATATTAACACACAGTTCTATATTTTCTTCATCAAATTTTATATATGCTTTCGAATCTAATGCTTTTAATTTTCTATTTACATAAGATATATAAAGTGAAACAGTTTTTACATCTACATCCACCTTATTTTGCCATACTTTTTCAATCACAAGCCATACAGGTACTCGATTTAATTCACTTCGAATCAACAAAGAAAGAATACTACATTCATATTTAGACAATTGATATTTTATATTCTTACAAGAAAGCGTCTCTTCTTTCTTATTCAATAGAATATCTTGATATTGTAAATAAGAATCATCCACTATATTTTCTTTTAACATCACTTTGATTCGAGCAATTAATTCCTTTGTCGAAAAGGGCTTGGATAAATAATCATTGGCTCCTAAATCAAAACCTTGAACCTTATCATTCACTTCACTTAATGCACTTAAAAGTAATACAGGAATATCTATTTTCTTCTTTCGTATAATAGACAATACTTCATACCCATTCTTTTCTGGCATCATAATATCTAAGATCAATCCATCATAAATTTCTTGAGAAATCAAACGAATGGCACTCTTTCCATCAAAACACACATCGCAATTATAGCCCGCATCTTCTAAAACCGCTTTTAATGCATAAGCCAAATTTTCTTCATCATCCGCAATCAACAATCGCATATTATCCCTCGATTCTATCTTTAATTGTCTGAAAGGATAAGTCTAAAGAAGCAATTTCATCGGCACATCGTTTTAACTCACTACGAATCAATTTTTCATCCTCAACATCTTTCTTATAATGAATTTGATGTTCTAGATTTGCCCAAAAATCCAGTGCAATTGTTCGCACCTGAATTTCAACGAAACATCCATCTACTTTAATAATCACATGTAGACTTCGATATCCACTTGGTTTGGGATGTCTTAAATAATCTCTTACTTCCACCACTTCAAAACTAGAATTGATCCAATCTTTTACTTGATACATTTCATCTACAAATGAACAAATGATGCGAACACCAATAATGTCATGAAGTAATGCATAGTCATTGCCAATCTTTTTTAAAACACTTTCCGGCGATTTGATTCTAGAAGTTGTATATTGTATACAATCGAATGAACTGGATTGAATCGTATTTAAAACGTGATCCAAAACATTTTTAAACTTATCATAATCTGTTCCATAAAATTCTTTATATGTCATACCATAAACATACGAAACAACACTTAAAATTGCCTTAAAAAAAGTTAGAGATTGCTCTCTAACTAAAATAATATCCTTTATAATCATAATAATAGATTCGATAAATAAAACGGTCATTTTTCTTTATACTCAATTGCTGTTCAAGATTTCCATCCGTATCATAAATGGATAATAGTCCTGCAATTCCTGAATCCACGACAATATGCTCCCCTAGATTTTGTGCACTGGATACATAAGCACTAAATGGAACTTCAAACGAATTGACTAATGTATATGTACCTTCATTTTCATCCACTAAATATTGATAGTAATACGATGTTGTACCTTCTGTAATACTTGTTTGAATTCCTTCATTTACTGTCCAATCATAATCTTTTCTTGTCTTTGAGTAGCCAAAGTTGTTGTTAAACATATATAGATAGTATTGACCTGATTCAAGCGAATCATCTTCCATATAGGTTACAGTATGTTGTCCTCCACTTGTCAAGAAATCACCTACTTTTGTATATAGATATTCTGTATAATCCGTATCTTTCCAGAAATCTTCATTTCCAATAATATAATCAATACTTGGATTTGTGCTTACTTCTTTGATTTTAATGATTGAACTTGTTTCTCGAGAAGAAAGAATAACACTATCATCACTTAGATATTGAAGTGTATTGATATGCATCCAATCCCATTTTGAGCCTTCCTTATGATTCGTGCTTTCTTTGTAGCTTTTAAATAAATCTTCTAAATCTAATAATTCACTTACTTCTTCAGTTTCTACATCTAATTTAATAATGCAGTCTTCTACACTATTCTTTTTTTTCATTTGTAGCTAATAAAATCAAATTTCCATCCTGATCAAATTGATAATCGTGATGAACTATATAATTGCCCAAATTATAAATGTGTTCTATCATTCCCAAATGATTAATAGCTGCCATTCGATGTGTTGATACACTCATATATAATGTTTGATTTTGCATCAACATACGATGAGAACGATATCCAATAATGGGGATTTCTGAACGCAAAATGCCATTTGTATCATACATATAAACAAAGTCTTGATCATCGGCATCATTTCCTAATAGTGTATATAAACCATTGCCTAAGTCTTGTTTAGAACCAGACACTTGTTCAAGTTGTATATCTTCATCACCAAGTAATGATCCCATTGTATAGTTTGTACTAACACTTTGACTTGTACCATCTTTATAAGTAGCTGTAATTGTGATTGTATTTGTACAATCAGGAATCAATCCAATCAATTGAAACTCATGTTCCTTTTGATATTCTTTAGCCTGATAAGCTGTAGCTGTAAAATTTGCATAATCAGCACAACTTACTGTATATGTAATTTTAGCCGCTTTGGATGTATTAAAATAAACATACATCGATTGTGTATTGGTTGAAAAAGGATTGTATTTCATAAATATATTTTGAAGTGTATAGTTTCCATTTCCTTTTTCATTTTCTAAATCTGATAATGCCTGCTCTTGAAACTGAGTCGTATAGATTTTATTGACTGTGACTCTTGATTGATCATCTTTATAGATTCCATATCCAATCGTAAGGCCTATAATCAATACAAATATCAATATGTTTCCGAGTTTTTTCTTCATAACAAATTCACCTCAGAAACATTGTATTATGTTTTCCTTAAGATTTCCTTAAGTTTTCTTAAGAATTTAAAAATTGAAAAAAAAGAAATAGGCATGATTATTCTAAGGGCATGAAAAGTATAATCACCTATTTCGTTAATGAGTATATATATTAAAACTTAAATAAACCTTAAATATATTCAATGCTATAATTGGGATGGTGGTGAAATTATGAAACTATTATTTAAGCAACGATTCTTTTCCTGGTTTGACAGTTATGATATATACAACGAAGATGGTCAGGTCATATATCAAGTCGAAGGAAAACTTTCTTGGGGACATAAACTCGTCATTTATGATCAAAATGGAAATGAAGTGGGTACAGTATTAGAAAAGGTGATGACTTTACTTCCTAAATTTGAAATCTATAAGAATAATGAATATATTGGATGTCTATCGAAAGAATTATCTTTCTTTTCTCCACATTACAATATTGACTACAATGGATGGCATATTGATGGAACTCTTACAGAATGGAATTATACAATTGTGGATGAAAGCTATGATACTGTAGCGATTATTCGTAAAGAAATATTTAATTTTACTGATACCTATGTCATTGATGTTAAAGATCTTGAAAATGCATTGGATGCGCTTATGTTTGTCTTAGCTATTGATGCAGAAAAGTGTACTCGAAATAAGCAACGAAATTATTAGCACTTAACACTCCATAAGAAAAATTTAAATATTTTGATAGACTACGGAACGTACATTTTTTGCGTTCCTTTTCTATACTCAAAATCGGAAGAAGAAAAAATTTTCGAATAAAATAGTAAAGCGATTACTGAAAACTACAAAGTATCCCGACAGCTTTATTGTCGTCACTGAAAAAAATCAGATCTTCACTATTTCAAGCTAGCCTATTGCGTCCGGTGTAAAAGATGTATTACTACAGTTATTCAACAAGATTTTTGGAACGCAAAATTAGTATTGCTAATGTACGGACATCTGCATATAATAAAGATAGATGGAAACACTACTCACGAAAGGAGATGTTTTATATGGCAACAAAATCAGCAAATTTATACGCAAGAATTGAACCAGATGTTAAAGAAAACGCTGAAAGTATCCTGTCTGCACTTGGTATCTCTGCGTCCAGTGCTATCAATATGTTTTATAAACAAATCATCTTACAGAGAGGACTTCCATTTGAAGTAAAAATACCATCTACCAGACCGGTTGATATCAACACATTATCAGAAGTAGAGTTCAATGAAGAATTGGAAAAAGGATATGCAGATATGCAAGCTGGACGGACAAAAAATGCAAAAAAAGCCTTTACTGACATTCGCAAAGATTATGGTTTATGATATATGAAGTAGAAGTATCCCAACAGGCTGACAGTGATTTGAGAGAGATTTTTGAATATATTGCTTTTGAATTACAATCACCGAAAAATGCAAGTGGACAACTTGACCGTTTGGAAAAACAGATATTAAGTCTGAATACGATGTCAGAGCGTTATCGAAGATATGAAAAAGAGCCATGGAAAAGCCGTGGACTTCGTGTATTACCAGTAGATAATTATGTCGTACTGTATATTCCAGATTGTGATAAAAAGGTTGTAACAATACTTAGAGTCATGTATACCCGAAGGGACATAGACCATCAGTTAAATCTTTACACAAAGTAATAAAGTACATAATTTAAAACAGTCTTTCATTTATGATTGACTGTTTTTTTTCATATTCAATTAATTAGGTGATCAACAATCAAAAAAAGTGTTGCAAAACCCGTAAAATCAAAATTTAAACGAATCTCAAAATTATTAGCACTCAGATATTGTTATTGTGACGTTGGTTCTGTCTAGTTTCATAGAAGCCCATAAGGCCATGTTTGCAAGGGATTCACTGATTTTAAGAAATTGTAGTTGTTCATCAAAAATCATCATTTTTCAGAAATTTGGTGTCAAAATTGGCGTCAGATAGCATACCAGAGAGAAAAATTAAATATTTTTATAGACTACGGGACGTTTATTTTTTGCGTTCCTTTTCTATTTTTAGACGTTTCTCATAGAGCGTCTTTTTTCATACCCAAAATCGAAAGGAGAAACGAGAAATATGAATAAGCTAGTAAAGCGATTGCTGACAGGGACGCTTGCTCTTGCAACGATTCTTACTGCATTACCTGTAACTGCGGTTCATGCTTCCGGCAATCAATACTGGATGGAGTCAGCAGAACGTGTCGGTTACATTTAACAAATTATGAATGACGGTTCTATTAAATCCACGTTCCATAACCTGTATTCCGATGTGCAGAGAGCCGATGATGTTGCCGTGGTACTTCCTGCCAAAGCTGGCGAAAAACATTTCTTGCCGGAGCAGAAAGTAAAACTTATCAATCCTGTTGTGGATACAGTGGAAAATGCAAATTATCGTGGTGCAGATGTGGACTGGTATGTAAAGGCAGATGACATTGTTTTGAAAAATAAAGCTACTCATGCTAGAAATCCACAGAACAATGTTCCACAACAGCCAGCAAAGAAATAGGTTCATAGCTTTGTTTTTTTATTGTACCGTTCAACAGTAATTGATATAATATATTAAACAATCAAATCGGAGGTAATTGTTATGAATTTTACAGAGATACGAGATCAATATAATGAATTAAGAAGAAAAGAAAGAGATATAATTGCAAATTATTTAAGAAATCATGCTTTTTTTTAAGATAAAGCAAAAATAAATGCTCGAAATGGTTCGCGGAAATACAACTCTGGTCAAAGATTAGAAATAAAATACGATTTAAGGAATTGGCTATGGATAGATTTAGCAATAAATGATGTAAACTTTCTTTTGTCATTGCAAACTTTTGATTATGACCCTAAGACCGGAAATCTTCATGTTCTGATGGATAGAATTGGTATATATGTTTATGGCGATAATTATTCTGCCGTTGACGCTCGCGAAAACATGATGATTACAAATATTGAATTACCTCTTAATGAAAATAAACTAAAGGAATTAGCAAACATTATAAAAGAGTTAAGTGAATGTGAGCTTTATAAGATGCAAGCTCAATTAGCTAAAATCAAGAAGACATATAAGTTGATTTAATAGCTTCTAGTTTAAAAAATTATATTCACACAGCAGTTAGTCTATATGATTGACTGCTTTTCTTATGCCAGAAGAAAGGAGTTTTTATGAAAATTAGGAAATTCAAAGGTAACAGGATTCGTGCCAGTGACAAATCACTGGTCTATCATTTCTGTATCGGTTGGCTGTTGCTCCTGTTCGTTGCAGTATTCTTGTTAGGAAAGCAGAGCTGTTACCGAAGTTTTCAGCTCATGTAATGCGTCACACAGCCTGTACCAGAATAGCAGAGTGCCGTATGGACGTAAAAGTTCTTCAATATATTATGGGATACGCTCATATAGATGTAACAATGGAAGTGTACAACCATATTGGAGAGCTGACAAGGATTGAAAATGAGATTGCAAGACTAGATAGTATGGTGTTAAATGCTTGACACCACAAAAAGAGAAATTGGTGTCAAATTGGTGTCAAAACAGAAAAAATCACAATTTCAAAAGAAATAAGATACTGCAAACCATTGATTTTAAAGGGTTTGCAAAAAAATAACAAAAATATTTAGCACTCATCTATTGACTGTGCCAAACAATTGTACTATGATATTAGCAGTTAAAAGATATAAGTGCTAAGGAGGATTCAATATGCGCTATTACCCTAATTATTTTGATGACTTTTTCAACGATACTAAAAAACAAGATACAAATACTGTATTAAGAACAGACATTTATGAAAAAGATGGATATTATCAAATCTGTATGGAGGTTTGTGGTATTCAAAAAGAAAATATTCAAATTGAACTAAAAGATGGCTACTTAAAGATCACAGCTACTCGTAATATCAACAAAGAAGATACGCGTGTACTTCGCCAAGAAAGATTTACTGGAACTTATTCTCGTTCTTTCTATATTGGTGAAGGCTACAAACAAGAGGATATCAAAGCTCGTTTTGACAATGGTGAATTATTTATCTTATTGCCTACAAAACCTGTAAAGCATGAAGAAGAAACAAGATATATCAATATTCAATAGTGAGAGACTTGCGTCTCTCATTTTTTGTACTATACTATTTTTAATCAAGTGGAGGTACAAACAATGAGTGTATTAGATGAAAATGTCCCAATCTTCAAATATTTTGAAGAAATCTCAAAAATTCCTCATGGATCTTTTCATGAAGAAAAAATCGCAGACTATGTAGAAAACTTTGCGAAGGAACATAATTTTAAATATGTTCGTGATGATATGAATAATGTAATTATTTATAAAGATGCTACACCAGGCTATGAAAATCACGATACTGTAATGTTGCAGGCGCATATGGATATGGTTTGTGAAAAGAATAATGATATTGATTTTGACTTTGAAACCGATGCTTTAAATTTATATGTTGAAGATGGCTGGTTAAAAGCCAAAGGAACAACATTAGGTGCTGATGATGGATTTGGAGTTAGCTACATGTTGGCCATTCTTAGTGATGATACTCTAAAGCATCCAAATCTAGAATGTGTATTTACTGTACAAGAAGAAGTAGGTCTATTAGGATCTATTAATTTAAAGAAAGAATACTTCAATGCCAAAAAGATGATTGGTCTTGATGGGGGTGGTGAAATTAGTACTTGTACCACAACAAGTGGTGGTCGCTATGCCTATGTCAATAAAACATGTGCTTTTGAAGAAGTTGATAAACCAACCTACAAACTTACTGTAAAAGGATTAGATGGTGGTCATTCAGGTGCTTGCATTGATCAAGAAAAGGGTAACTCCATTAAAATCTTATTTCGAGTTCTACAAACATTAAAAGATATTCAAATCGTATCTGTAAATGGTGGTCTAAAAGAAAATGCAATTCCTAGAGAAGCAGAAGCAACTTTCGTTTCAGATATTAAACCAAATATTGAACAAATCACAGCCGATTTAAAAACAGAATTTGAATTTAGTGATAGTAAACTTGATGTTCAATTGGAAGAAACAGATAAAGCGACTAAAGCCTTTACTTCAAAAGATACAAATGAATTAATTACACTATACTATTTATTACCAAATGGTTTGCAGCATAAATCTATGGCCATTGAAGGATTGACTCTAGCTTCCCTTAACTTAGGTAAATTAAGAACAGAAGACAATGTTGTAAAATGTGCTTTCTGCATTCGTTCCCCATTAGAATCTATGAAGGATGAATTAGGAAATAAAATCAAAATGATTGCACAATTATGTCATGCATTTGAACATGAAGATACAAACTTCTGTGGATGGAACTATGAAGCTAACAGTCCCTTAAGAGATACATTAAAAGAAATCTTAAAAAGACAAGGTGTAGAAATGGAAACAGAAGCATCCCACGGCGGTATGGAAACGGGTATTCTAAAAGGATTGATTCCAGATTTAGATATCATCACATACGGTCCTATTGCCGAAGGTTGTCACACTCCAGAAGAAAAATTAAACCTAGAATCTTTTCAAAAAGCCTATAAAAACTTATGCGATTTGATTGCAGAATTGTAAGAGAAGTCTATACTTCTCTTTTATTTTGTGCTATAATATTTAAGCACATGGCGCGTTCGGCAAGCGGTTAAGCCACAGCCCTCTCAAGGCTGTATCACGGGTTCGAATCCCGTACGCGCTACCATTCAACAATTACTCCTTTACATAAAGGAGTTTTTTATTTTTTCATCATTAATATACACTTTATATACACTTTTTTTGAATTTTTCTATTTTTTGCCATGTTTTTATTTTAGCAAAAATAAAAAGTACATCACTAGATGCACTCTTCAATCTTTCGCTTTTCAAGATACTTGATCTTTTCATCATGGACCCATTCCATAATGACACGATAATTAGTCATTAAGAAATCTCTCCATTCTGGTTGAACAACAACTCTTCTTTTAAGACCCCTGTCATTTTCTATGATATATGGAAGTCTATATTTTTCGTTATAATCTTTGATTGTTTCTATAATATCTTTAGGTCGATTCCAAATTGGATCATTACCACCTACATCCACCAAAAAACTCGATAATAAACGATATGGTGTCTGCATGATCAAAAGCTTCTTGTATTCCTTTAAAGCTTCATCATGCTGCTTTACACAAATAATAATTTCTTGTTTCGAACAATTTTTAGGCAAATACTTTTGAATGCTTAAAATCGCATTTTCCAATGCGTTTGTACGCTTTTGATGAATCAATGGACCCAAATGATATCCTTTTTCGACCACATCGTCATAGGCTAAAGAAATCATTTCGTCTAAGATTTCATCAAATTCAATTGTATCCCTATAAATCATTAAATTTAACACAGCCTCTAACCAATAGAAAGAATAAGAAGAACTCGTAAATTCTAGAATCTTCTCAAAATAATCCAATCGTAGTTCAAAACTATATAAATCTAAGAATTGTAATCGCTCGACATCTAACATACCCTTATTTTATCAGTTCTGTGTACTTTTTAGAAGATGCTTTACACTTTTCTACTGGATATTTCTTTTTATTTTGTTCTAATTTCATCAACAAAATCTCTTCCATATCCACACCTAGTTTGTTGGCCATTAAAATACAATAATTCATCACATCTGCCAATTCTTCACAAACATGTTGCTTATCATATTCATTATTCCATTGAAAGCATTCCAACAATTCTCCTGCCTCAATACTAATGGATTTTGCGAGATTTTCTGGATTATGAAATTGATCCCAATCTCTTTCTTCATTAAACTTTAAGATTTCTTCAACTGCCCTTTTCATCTTAATCCTCCATCATTCGATATTTCTTTGGTGATTTTAAATACCTGATTGAACCTCTCATCACTAAAGTGACGAGATTCTTGGGAACAGGCTTCTATCGAAACCTTTCTTACCAAGCTATCCCCGCAGTTCCTGCGGTTGTTTTTGTTTATGTTTAATTAGCTAATATGCCTTGCATCAATATATTTATGGATGCATTTACATCTCTGTCATGATTTGAATGGCATTTTGGACAGGTCCAATCTCGTACTTTTAAATCTTTTGTTTCTTCATTCTTATATCCGCAACAATGACAGGTCTGA
>ERZ894180.177-NODE-177-length-56264-cov-643.577950_pt1 | contig 56264 bp, 67 predicted proteins | sample MGYA00380278_ERZ894180 | MGnify/ENA primary metagenome ERZ894180 (study PRJEB32331, sample SAMN06328450) | human gut metagenome | biome: human gut microbiome; feature: stool | host: Homo sapiens | collected 2013-02-24 ...
GCATATCAAGATAGCCTTATATAGGGCGGGGCCTTTGGACGGCCGGCTCGCTTCGCTCGCTAGAGTAGACCTTATATATGTGCGGACACAGCTCGGTCCCCCCACCCATATTGGACAGGCCCCCCGTATTTACCCAGAAAAGTCTTGACTAATTTTTTATTATGCTGCACAGTTTCAACAACATTTCCAAATGGAGGAGTACAGGATGCAGAAACGTATTGCCATATCTAAGATTACTGATGACCCTGACCTGTTCAGGCGTATTTACAACTTCTGCCTTGGAGGTTACGTGGTTCTTATCCGCGGCTTTGGAACGTTCCGCCTGAAGCGCAGGGCGTCCCGTATGGGCCGCAACCCCCGTACCGGTGCCAAGTACAGGATTCCGGAGCGTGGGATTCTTGTGTTCAAAGCCTCTCCGGGTATCCGTCTTGAGTACGATAAATAGCACCCTGAGGGTTCGTCATGAAGTCGAGAAGTAGCTACTACAGGTATTATTATGATGAAGAGTGGGAAGGACAGGAAGGCAGGAAGCGGTTCCGCCACAATGGCAGTTCCGTTTACAGCCGCAAATGTCATGACTGCGGAAAGCCAACCAACGACTACCGGTGTCCGAAATGCTGGGCCCGTATCCGTGGGTACTCTACAGATTCCTGCTCTGACATAGATACAGAACCTTACACAGTTTCTCTTTTTAGCCATTAGGAGATTTATAATGATCAGATCCGAATGCCTTCATACAGCAGAGGAAATTGTTACGAAAGACCGCAACAGCCAGTACGGGGAACCAGAGGATTGTTTCGCCCTGATTGCGAGACTCTGGACAGACTATACCGCAGTGAATCTGAGCTCTGCTGATGTTGCCGCTATGATGATTCTGCTGAAAGTGGCAAGGGTCAGGAACGGTAAGGTAAAAGAGGATTCATGGGTTGATATGGCGGGATACGCCGCCTGCGGTGCCGAGTGCTCTATGTTGGATGATACAGGAGAGGAGGGTTAAGATGGATAGCCGTATAATAATCAATATTACTGACGAGGATAAGCAGGAAAGTCTGACCGATGACGGGAGAGTTCTTTTTGCTCTCATAAGCCGCATTGCCAAGGCAAAGGAAAAACACCCTGAGTTCGCCGACGGGATGTATCAGGGCGTAGGAGTCATTGGTGAGGAGTACGGAGAGCTCTGTCAGGCGCTGAATAAAAATCAGGGGGAGGAACGCGTCATGGATGAGGCGCTCGACCTGCTCTGCGTCGTGTGGCGATTCTGCCGCATGGACTGGAAGAAGAAAGGGGAGTGACTTTTTAAGTACAGGGGTCAGGAACCATGCGCGTGTCTGACATGCTTGATATTCTCTTATTTACTCTGGGACAGCTTGGGTTCTTTGGGCTCTGCTTCTTTTACACCCGCTTTATTCTCATATGTGCCTTTAGCGGCTGGGGCTAGTCGTGCACTCCTGTCCGTACTGCGGGTGCCCCGGAGTTTACCTGGCTGATACTGACGGGGGCGGGCGGACTGTCGCCTGCCCCGCCTGTGGTATGTCTGGCCCTGAAAGTGTTGATGGTGATGATACAGAGGCTGAGCACGGCTGGGAGACGCTGTGCCGGAAGATGTGCCGTCACTGCAACGTTCATCTTCTTTCCATTATCCGGAAGAAAGGACTGTAGCTATGGAAACATTTAAGAGCATACTCATGCATAAGATAGCGCAGCTGCCGTCTGACGATTTTGTTCTGGCATGCGTTGTCACTATTATATTTTTATTCACAACGGTTTTAGTGCTATTGTTCTCGGTACTGGTATGGCTGGCAAAATAATACTCTGGCTGGCAATGGCCCTGATTTGCGGTCTGTGGTATATATGTATTCTGGAGATTATATGAATTTCAAATTTCGGGTTATTAAGCGTGATGGCAGGCTTGATAATTTCAGGCCCGAGAAGATAATTGGCGCTGTTTACTCCGCCGAGCGGGCGATGAACCGCGTGGATGACCACTCCGCGGAGTACGCTACTGAGGTCTGCAACAGGGTTGGCAGGTACGCGGAAGGACAGGAAACGCTGTCTGTTGAGGACATTCAGACCTGTATACTGGACTATTTGAAGGAACGTGACCCTGAACTTAGGGCTGTGTACGAGAAGTACAGGAATGAGAGGTCAGTAGTACGGGAACGCAAGGAAAAGATATACAGGCACTTCGGACGCATTCTTTCCTCTGACCCGTCCTGTATGGACATTATGAGAGAGAACGCCAATGTCAGGGGCGGAACGCCTATGGGCCGCATGCTTCGTATCGGCTCTGAGGCATCCAAATATTACTACCTCAGTAATCCGGATATTATCCCCCACGAGACCACGGAACTCCACAGGAAAGGGATTATCCACATCCATGACCTTGATTTCTATGGGACGTCCATTAACTGCCTTCAGATTCCTCTCTCTGATATTCTGAAGAGGGGCTTCTCTACGGGGCACGGCTCGGTGCGTCAGCCGAAAGGGATTCGTACAGCCGCGGCGCTGGCGTGTATTGTGCTTCAGTCCAACCAGAATGACATGTTCGGCGGGCAGAGTATACCGGACTTTGAGTACGCGCTGGCGCCTTATGTGAAGATGACGTTCGACAGGTACTACACAGAGTATAACAATGACTTCAACAAAGCGGTTGAAATGACATGGCGTGAGACCTATCAGGCTATGGAGGCGCTGATTCATAACCTCAACACTATGGCCTCACGCGCAGGGGCACAGGTTCCGTTCTCCTCTATCAACTATGGTACAGGTACGACTTTTGAGCAGAGGATGGTTATCTCGTGCATCCTGCATGCTACAGACGCGGGTCTTGGCCATGGTGAGACGCCTATCTTCCCTGTACAGGTCTTCAAGGTTAAGGAGGGGGTTAACTATAATCATGGAGACCCTAACCGTGACCTGTTTGAGCTGTCCGTTAAAGTATCGGCTAAACGGCTGTTCCCGAACTGGGAATTTCTGGACGCTCCTTTCAATCTTCAGTATTACCGTCCGGGTCGTATTGAGACGGAGGTGGCTACCATGGGGTGCCGCACCCGTGTTATGGCTGACAGGTTTGGTAAGGACATAACCCCCGGACGGGGGAACCTGTCGTTTACGAGTATCAATCTGCCCCGCATAGCGCTCATGACCAAAGGCAAAGGCAAAGGAACGGATTGGTTCTTCTCCGAGCTTGATAATATTACTGGCACAGTAATTGAACAGCTCGTGTCGCGGTATAAGATTCAGGCGTCACTCAGGGTGAGGAACCTTCCTTTCCTCATGGGTCAGGGGTTGTATGAAGACAGCCGTGACCTTGGCCCTGACGATACCGTGGAGAAGGCCGTAAGGCATGGTACGCTGGGTATTGGCTTCGTTGGCCTTGCTGAGGCGCTTGTCGCTCTCACGGGGCATCATCATGGAGAGACCGATGAAGCGGAACAGCTCGGGCTTGATATTGTCAGACACCTGCGTCTGAGGGCCGATCTGGCGTGTGAGAAGTATAACCTGAACTTCTCTCTGATTGGCTCTCCCGCGGAGAGTACAGCCGGAGCGTTCCTCAGGGCGGACAGGAGTGAGTACGGGGTAATCCCCGGCGTGACGGATAAGGAATACTATACAAACAGCCACCACATTCCTGTGAATTTCCACATCTCGGCATACAGGAAGATTAAGCTTGAGGCTCCTTTCCATGAGCTTGAGAACGGTGGTCATATCACTTACGTTGAGCTTGACGGCGATACGGCGAAGAATCCGGAGGCTGTTATGAGCGTGGTAAAGTGTATGCACGATTCCGGTATAGGTTACGGAGCTGTTAACCATCCTGTAGACCGTGACCCTGTATGCGGATATACAGGAGTGATTGGTGACACCTGCCCCTTGTGCGGACGTCATGACGGCGAGGCTGTAAGTGAAGAGAAGCTCCGCCAGATTAAGAAGAATATCCTTTAGGAGGTTATTATGGAAGAGACTAGAGATTCAGGCATGATTGGTGACGGCATCCATTTCGAACGTATCAGGCGTGTGACGGGCTACCTGACCGGAGACCTCAGCACGTGGAATGATGCCAAGCGCGCGGAGGAGAGAGACAGGGTGCGGCATGGGGTTGAAGGAGACGGGCGTGGCGGTCGAGACAGATAAGATAGCCCGTCATCTTGCTGGCAGGGGGAAGCTCTGCGGGTATTCCCTGCGGGGCTACATCCCCTGTTACAGGAATGATGGCAGTCATAATCGGGTCATTTACTACGGCACGACAAGTATTGCTGACGTCACTCCCATAGACCCGGAGAAGGGCATACAGATTGGGGCCGGGTTTGACCTTGGAGCGTACAGGGCCATTGAGCTTAAGAGGCTTGGTGTCCCTGAAGACCTTTTGCGGAAGCTGTCACGTTACACCGCTCATGTGGGCGGGGATGCTATGTGCTGGCTCAGGAACAGGCCTTTCACGGTTACTCCGGAACAGGCGTTTCTGCTGACCCGTATCATGGTTGAGGAGTACTGCTGTACTGTTCTTGCCCCGAGGTGGAATGACTTGCAGGATTATAAGACGTTCACCCGCATGAGCTGGCAGGAGCAGGCTGTGATATTTGATGTTGCCCATGAGTTTGGCGTTGACCACGTTCTTCGGGACATAGACTGGTATTGCGGCCTGCTTCGCAGTAAGGACTACACCACTATATTTGGAGAGCTGGGGGGTTATAAATATGCCGCTTCCGGAGAACATGAAGCACCCGCTGAGGGTTCTTAACTATATCGCGCTTAATTCAAACTGTTGCAGACGCCGAGTAGGGTGCGTTATCGCCCGTCCGGATGGGATGATTATTTCCTGTGGGTATAATCACAATCCTTACCCCGGGGATGCGTGTCCTGTCTGTCCGCGGGAGAAATACGCTTCTGGTGGCAGATTGGACCTGTGTCATGCCCTGCATGCGGAAGCAGACGCGATAGCGCACGCCGCGATGACAGGGCTGAGCGTGGCAGGGTGTACAGCGTTTGTAACAGTGTTCCCCTGTCCGTCCTGTACCGGACTGCTGATTGAGTCAGGGATTACCCGTGTTATTGCTGTGGGGGATTACGCGAAGGCTTCTGTATCGCAGGAGATTTTCCGCAACGCCGGGTATAATATGAAAGAAGCCGGTTGCAGAGACGATGACGGCCTTCTGGCGTATAGTTTCGACATTACGAGAGAATAAGGTGAAGCCCCCGTGGAAGTAACATTCCGCGGGGGCTTCTAGGTGGTGGAGGGTCGTAAGACTGTGCTATGGTTATCTGGGGCAACTATAGGGTAAATATTTACAGCCTGTCAAGCGAAATTGCAGACAGTTACATCTTATGATATGTAGCTATTACACGGGGGGATTATGTTTATTCCAGACAGAGAAGATATAGTAAGGGTGATGAAGGAAAAGGGTTACGCCTTTTTCGAGAAGGGGTGCAACAATCTCAACATCATAGGCATACGCAATGACCAGCTTATTACGAATGCCTTTGACGATACGCTGTGTTGTATATACAGGAATGTAAACGGATGGGTCACGCGGTACTGGCGTATAACGACAGACCCGGGGCGTTATTACGCTGAGCATCCCTGTAACGATAATGGTACGGCTGTGCTTGTACCCGGTCAGTACAGGGGGGCGTTTACGATAGGACGGCATAAGGGCCAGTATAAGGCTCTTGTGCAGTATAAACCTGTTACTGTTTACCGTGATAGCAACAAAGACCATAAGATTGATGCTGGCAGAACCGAGACGGGTATGTTTGGCATCAACATTCACAAAGCCGGAAGAAAGTCAGTACAGGTAGACCGCTGGAGCGCAGGGTGTCAGGTCTTTGCCGTTGAGAAAGACTTTAATGATTTCATGCAGATATGTGAGTATTCCGCTGTTCTGTATGGGCCGGTGTTTACATATACTTTATTGGAACGGAAGGATTTTGAATAATGTTTGATACACTGCTTGCTTATCTTAACGCCAACAGTTCTGACAAATATGTCAGTTTGCTGTTTGCTGTGATTGGTGTTTTTTCCGCTATTGCTACTGTTATCCCGGCGCCCAAAGAGGACTCTTCTAAGGTTTACAAGGCGCTTTACAGCGCGCTCAGCTGGCTAGCCTGTAACTTTGGTCAGGCCCGTAATGCAGGAAGAAAGTAACGAGAGTCGCGTGTTGGAGCAGTTGGGCGAACTGAAAGCTGCCCTGAGCTTTCTGCGTCAGATGCGGGATGATGATGCGCGGAGCAGGGAGGCTTTAGCTGACGCTCTTGGGAGAATGCAGGAGCAGATAGTTGTGTTCACACGCAAGCTGGATGATGCCCTGTCCCAGAGTGTCCGCAGTTACAGTTCATTGGAATCAAGGATTTCTGATATAGAGCTGTGGCGTACTGAAGTAGTAACGTCTCTTCATGTCGGACGCTGGGTTATGGGGGTTATCTGTACGGTTGTTGGAGCAGTTCTTACGCTTATAGCACAATATTTTATGCGTTAGGAGAGTTCATGAGTTATTTCAATCCTGTTTTTCTCTATGACGAGAAAACTCATAAGCCTGCGCAGGAGGGTGATCAGCTTACCCCTGCGTCTGTGCCGGTTTCCAAGGCAGAAGGCAACGTTCTTAAGACCAGTGATGATGGCCTTGGCGTATCGGTAAATGATATTAAATCCCCTGCCAGTGACAATGCCATTAAAATTGCCTCTGACGGCGGGCTGTTTGTAGACATTCCGGTCATTCCTGAAGTTTCCAAAGACCGTTTCAACTATCTCAGATACGGGAATGACGGCAATTTCTTTATCGGTTCCAGTGAGGTTCTGTCCAATCTGGACACGAACCTGCTTCATGCCTCTTCTGACGGCCGGGTTATCCTGACTGCCAGTGACCTTGTAGACGGCAGTGTACTGGCGAAATTTATCTCTTCCGAGAAAGATAATGTACTGCATACGGGTTCTGACGGCAAACTTGCCGTAACGCGTGTTGGTGTTTCCGCTGAGACTGGCAACTATCTCACCTATGGCAGTGATGGTAAGTATTACATCAGTGGCGGGAATATTCTCTCCACCAGCGATACTAACATTCTGCACACGAACAGTGAGAGCAAAATCACGCTTACGGCCGGTGATGTGGCTTCCAGCGGCGTTGCCCCCCTGCTTGTCTCGTCTGATGCTGGTAATGGTCTGGATATTGGTTCTGATGGCAGGCTGGCTGTAACGCTCCCGAAGGAAGCTGCGGTTTCAGCGGATAAGGGGAACTACACGCGCAAAGGTTCCGATGGGGGCTTTTACACCGGCGGCAATGACGTTCTCTCCAATGCGGATGAGAACATTCTTCATATCTCTCCTGTTGACGACAAGGTAATCCTGACGAAGGAAGACCTTCTGCATCTTGGTTTGGCCGCGGCGTTTCTCTCCAAGGATGCCAACAATGCTATTGTCCTTGGTTCTGACAGTGGCTTGTACACCAGCGGTAGTAACCTTACGGACGATTCCAGAGACAACCTTCTTGATGTTACTGACAAAGGGAAGATTTCTCTTGATAAGAGCGTTCTCCGCGACTATGTGAACTCTTTTATCAGGGTTGTTTCCACAGACAGCGGGAACCTGATTACGGCTGGTTCTGACGGTGGAGCTTACGCTTCCGCTGATTCGCTCCGCTCTACTGACAGTCTGAACCTTATCAGCAAGGACAGTTCCGGCAAACTCATTGTTACTGCGGGGGCTATCAGGTCTGACGATGCTGATAACCTTCTCGTACAGGATAAGTCCGGTGCTCTTAAGGTGACTGCTGAGGGGCTTGTTTCTTCAGAGAAGTGCAACCTTCTCAGGGTCAATATTGATAGCAAGCTCTCTCTTTGCCCGTCTGACCTTATCAGTCAGGTTCCGAACAACGCTCTTCAGGCCGCGTTTGACGGCGGTCTGTATGTGGCTAAGAACTCCGCTTCTGACCTTGTTTCCCCCACGGACAAAATCCTCTATGTTGACGACTCCGGCAAGCTCGCCTCTGGTTTCACGCTTTCCTTTAATGAAGCTACAGGAACGCTCACTGTCGTTGGCCACAACAATCAGGTTGTTACGTCCGTAGCTATTCCGTCTGGTGAAGGTGCCATTCTGAAGGACGCCCAGCTTGTCATTAACCCCGAGGGTCAGGCGGAAGGAACCTACCTGAAATTCACCTTTACGCTTGCTGATGGTTCCACGAAGGACACCTATGTTAACGTTGACGCCCTTCGTGTCAATTATACTGGCGGCAATGGCATTACTGTCAGCGGGACGACTGTTTCCACCCGTATCAAGGATAAGGGTGGTCTGACCTATTCTGATGGTGCGCTGGCTGTTGATACTGCCTCGCTGGTTTCCACGCTGTCGGATAATACTATCAAGACAGATAGTTCCGGAGATATTTATCTTTCGGTTGATGCGTTCAATGTTTCCACGCAGGCAGGGAATGCCCTTGACAACGGTGTAGACGGAAAGGCTTATTTCCCCTATGATTTCGGCACGATGGATTAAGGAGGGTAGTTACTAATGTCCAGAAACACTAAACAGCCTATTCAGTTCTACAGGGGCACGACAGCCCAGCATTCAGGTTATATGGGGCCTGCGGGTGAGTGCACTGTTGATACAACGAAAAACACACTCGTTGTGCATGATGGGGTGAAGGCCGGTGGGTATCCTCTTGTGAAGGAGGACCACCCTGTTACTGGCGATGGATACGTGCTTGCTAATGGGAGCAGGAGCACGACTATTGGCAGTACGGCTCTTGCCCTGTCTTTGGATACAGATGCGCTCAAAAACCTGTTTGCAGACCCTTCTGGTACTGACGCAGTATCAGGAAATCTGAAACTTTCAGATGCTGTGGATAGTGAGCTTGACGCCGCTACTGGCGGTACGGCGGCTACGCCCAAAGCGGTTAAGACTGCTGTTGATGGAGCGGTTAAGAAGACATATGTTGTCAAAGGTGACACCTACATTAAAGTAGATGGCAAGGTTTCCACGACTCTTGATGACGCTGATGGTCTTGACCTGACGCTTGATACAGCCGCTCTGAAAAGTGCCCTTGCTGACCCCACGGCTACTAATGTTGTATCTGGCAACAATATGCTTTCTGACGCTGTGGACAGCGAGCTTGATGCCGCTACTGGCGGTACGGCGGCTACGCCTAAAGCGGTCAAGGCCGCTTATGACCTTGCCGCCAGCAAGGCCAGTGATGACCTTGTCGTGCACATCCACAATGATGAGACCATTGAGGACGTGAAGACGTTCCTTCAGGGCCCTTATGGTACCTCAGCGGATTTGACAACTTCGGAGATTGACCTTTCCAAAGGCGTTGTTTTCAGCAAGACCGTCTCTGCTGATACGGTGTTTACTTTCATCAACGCTCCTTCCGGGCGTGCGGCTACGTTCAACCTCATTATTACCAATGGCGGGTCTGCTACGATTACGTGGCCGGCTTCGGTGAAATGGACAGATGCCGCCGCACCTACGCTTACTGCTTCCGGTGTGGACGTTCTGACCTTTATGACACCGAATGGTACTACATGGTATGGTACCCTTGCTATTGTTAACGCCGGTTAGGCTATTCGAAAGGGCGGTACTTTCCGCCCTTTCGAATATAATGAGGATTATGTCTATGATTATTCAGCGTATGCTTCTGGGAAGAGGCGCCAGTACGGCGGGGATGGAGTCGTGGGACTTGGGTTATACGATAGCTAAGGATGCTTCTTCTAAATCTATATATATTCCCATATGGACGAGTCATTACGTAAATACGGACAAGGTTATTATAGACTGGGGTGATGGCTCTACGTCTGTTGTCAAAGGGGCATACAGTGGCGATGACCTGCATGATTTGAATCCTGAGTTCGTTCATACATATGCTTCCGCGGGTTCGTACAGGGTGAAGATTTACGCTCTCCCTGCTACGTGGTCCCGTACGGAAGTAGGTCAGAGCGTCAGTCCTACCTATGGACATACTACTAATCTGACTACGATATATAATGCTATGCCGGCTATCAGGGGTGCATATGTCACGTACAGTAATTCTGATGCTACCGGTAAGCGTATGGACAATCTGTTCTATGGAAGTTCGGCGTTGACTTCCATACCTTCAGATTTGTTTAGTAACAATACTGACGCTGAGACATTTAACTCAACTTTTCATGCTTGCAGTTCTCTCAGCCTTACGAATGACCTGCTTCTTTTCTCTGGGTGCAGTGCGGCCAAAGAGTTCAGATATACTTTTTGTGGTGTGAAAGGCGGCGTGATAAGCACGGACTTTTTTGCAGATTGTGTTAATGCCACAAGGTTTGACTGTTGTTTTAGTGGTTTTAGTGCTAGCCAGAGCCCTGTATGGTTCCCGGATGCGGCACCTTCTAGCGATGGCCTTATGGAGGGTCTTTTCCGGAACACTTCCGCAGAGTCGCTTATGGGGACGTTTGCTTTTTCTTCTGTACCCAATATTCTGGGACTTTTTGATGGGTGTTCCAAACTGAAGAATATCAACTCCTGTTTTTATTCTGCCGCTATTGGGGAGTTTTACGCATTCCAGAAACCATATGATGGGCAGCCTGTTAAGTATAATTGGTACAATCTGTTCGATGACTGCGTGAATCTCATTGATATAACGGGACTTTTCTTATTCGCAATGGTTCCTTCTTGCACATTTGTACTTCCGGATGAGATTGGCAGGGAAGACAAGTGGCTTTACAAGGCAATGGCATATCCTGTTCTGCGGTTCGCCAACAGTCCGAATATCAACTATGCTGACAATGTGAGCGGGCTTAATCTGACCGGAGAGACCACGCCGGGACGTGGCACGTTCGATGTCATCTGGCTCAGTACCGGACCCGCTATGTTCGAGCAGAATGCGAATCACCCGCTTCAGGGGGAAAATATGCAGGCTGTACCCCCCGGCATTGCTATTCATCTGGCTGGGTCTCCTGTGAAAACACTGTCTGGTAAAAACAAGGCTTTCATTGTGGTTCCCTCTGGTTCCAGTATGGAGACTCATTACAAAAATGCTACGATTTCTGCTATGCTGAGTCAGGTAAAAACTATTGAGATTGTGAATGGGTAACAGACTATGCGTAATACTATCAAGCCTATACAACTGTACCGCGGCACAACGCAGCAGCATAGCGATTATGCTGGGCCTGTTGGGGAGATTACCGTTGATACAGAGAAATATACTGTTGTAGTACAGAATGGTGCTACAGGAGGAGTGCCGCTGGCAAGAGAGTCGGATGTGACTGCGGAAGCACAAGCTCGTGAGGCCGCTGATACTGCTCTTCAGAAGAGTGTTACTGACGAGGCTTCTGCCAGAGTGGCTGCTGATAACGCTCTTCGGAAGAAGGTTACTGACGAGGCTTCCGCCCGAATGGCTGCTGATACTACTCTTCAGCACAATCTCACCAATGAGGCTTCTGCCAGAGATGCCGCTGATACTACTCTTCGGAACAATCTCACCAATGAGATTCACGCCAGAGAGTCCGCTGATACTGCCCTTCAGAAAAGTATCACCGATGAGGCTTCTGCCAGAGAGACCGCTGATAACGCTTTTCAGAAGCAGATTGATGACGCATATGCGGTCATTAGCGCAGCATATATAGAAGCAGGAGGTACACTCGATGGATAACCATACTCTGACAGAGGTCATTGACCTAGCGGTTAAAACCGCCGTACTTCAGGTGAAAAAGGAAGCAATTCTGGAATGCCGTCCGATTGGCTCATATTTCTTAACTGAAACTGAGGATGACCCTAATATACTTTTCGGGGGGGGGGTGGCAGAAGATGACTGGCCGTTATGTCTTACAGTGTTCTGACGATAGCCATAAGGCCGGTACTACGGTAGAAGCGGGACTACCAAATATCACTGGTGAGGCTACTTTTGTACAAACTGATGTATCAAACCAAACGCAGCATCCAGACCTCGGTTGTTTTAGTTGGGGTAGTAGTTATAATTACAGCTGGAAAGTACGTGTCATAGACGACGGATCAGCGAAGCGAGACCTTTTATTCAGTGCTTCCCGTTCCAACTCCATATATGGAAACAGTGATACCGTTCAGCCGCCCGCACGTATTGTAAATGTATGGAAGAGGGTTTCATAATGAACCTAGTAGAATACACAACCAAGGTGATTAAATTAATCAAGCTCTTAAGCTGGCCCGTTGGGAGTATATATACTTCCACCAAGCCCACGAATCCACACGAACTTTTCGATGGTACATGGGAACCCATACAGGATACTTTCCTGTGGTGCGCCGGGCCAAAGCATGCGGCGGGGACGACTGGCGGCGAAGAGACGCATACGCTGACGGTGGAGGAGTCCCCAGAGCATACACATGATATTTCTTCTACAACTATAACTGGTTCATTCAGTGTGTGGTGGTCAACGGTAAATAACCCTTCCGGCTGTTTTCGGGGAGATGTTGTAACACATAATCCATCTAAAAACGGTGTTACAGATAATAGTTTTGATTATTATGACTCAGTGATTTTCGAAAATAATCACCTTCATAGTATTGGCAACACCGGCGGAAATCAGCCTCATAACAACATGCCGCCTTACAGGTCGGTGTACGCTTGGGAGAGAGTAAAATAGGAGGACTATAATGGAAGATTGGAAGCAGAGAGTGGTCGATGAATACAAACAACTGCATGGGCGGTACGAATGACTGTCGGTTATGATAGCCAAATATGAAGCTGGCACGCTCCCGTTCACACCGAACTGTTCCATATGTCTCCTGAGAATGCAGGCTGATACCATGCGGAAGTATCTTGACATCCTTGAGATACGAGGCAAAATTGAGAAAATTAATCTGGTTGATTAGATTGTGCTACAGTGGAATACAGAGGATGATACCGGGTGGCAGTACAGATACGGACAAAATGACTGTTGACTGGGGGGATGGCACTTCCACTATGCTTATTGGCCCCGGTCTCAACCCTCTGTTTGTCCATACGTACAATGTTCCCTTCACTGACAACTATACTCTAATATCCGAGGACTAGCATGGACAATCCAGATAGTCAGGATTTCCCTTTTTCCACCCTTACAGGACAATTTCCTGATGTTCCCGATGAAGAGGAAGAGAAGGAATATCAGGAGTTTCGTAAGTTTCTGGATGAAATTTTTGGAGCATATGAATGATAGTACAGCGTACATTTCTCGGCGGCAGGCGTTGGTCAGAGCCATGGAGAATACGTGTTGACACTATGGCTGGGGGTATTTCCAATCTTACGATAGCCAACTACATGCGTAGTAATTCCAGTGGCTACCCCATTCTTACCGACTGGGGCGATGGTACTTGTACTGTATCGAAAAACATATCCTCTCATACTTACGCCAGTGACGGCGATTATGTTATATCCCATTACTCATTAGATAATTTTAATACTGCCTATTTGAAAAATGGTAGTCATGAAAATATTGTTGAAGTGATTGACCCACTTCCGAGGCTCCCTCTTATGGGGGACGGGTTCTCGTCCGTTTTTTCGTATTGTAGCTATTTGCAGACTATTCCTTCGAATCTGTTCGATAATAACGCTGACTTTATAACGAGCCTGTCAGGTACTTTCCTTGCTATAACTGGGGGGCCGCTGCGGATACCATCTGGGTTGTTTAAGAGTCTGACTAAATTATCTAATATTTCTGGTACATTTCTTAGGAGCGTTCTTGATTATATACCAGATGGATTGTTTGAAGGGATGACTACAATAGTTGATGCAGACCAGACGTTTACAAAAGCGAAAGCATCTTACTCTGGTAACAGAATTTTTGCCGGTTGCACAGGGCTTACTAGTATTGACCATTGCTTCAATAATGCTGAGATTCCAGTTTTTGGCGATGACACTTTTAACGGCTGCACTGGGGTAACTACAGGTAATTCATACACTTTCAGCGGCGTTACATCTACCAAGAATGTAGGAGCCAGAACTTTTGCTAATTGTACAAATATTGAACAAGGTCATTATAATTTTTGTAAAACAACTAGTAGTGGCCCTACTATGGAGCTGGAGTCTATTGGCGACTATACATGGCAGAATTGTACATCTTTGACTGATACTATTTACTTTCTAAAAAATGTCCCCAAGCTAAAGACACTGCCGCCGCATACTTTCTCTGGTTGTACCAAATTAACTCAGGCGAGTTACCTTCTCTACGAGGATGCGCCTGCATTTGGTGCTATGGATTTATATATGGATAGCTGCTTTCATACAAGCCTAGGGTTTAAAGGTGTTCCAGATATGACACCAACTACGCAGCGTGTAATTCATATACCTCGCAGATGTGGAGCGGTAAGTGGCTACCCCAGTAAATATACAGTAGTGGCGGATAGATAATTATGTTAGCGCAGTATCGCTGGGCTTCTCTTGCTCAGGACCTTGCCGTTATGCAGGTTCCGGATACACCCATTACGGAACTTGACACTATTTATAATACATATAATATATCCGAAAAAGACCTCCAGAAGATTCTTATTGTTCCTGAATTTCAGGATATGTACAGGAACTCACTGGAACAGCTCAGAGCCAAGGGAAGCAGAGCCGGGTCTATGTACAGAGCGGGGACGCTCTCACAGGCGCTTGCGGAAAAGCTCTTCCGGGACGCGGTGAATGAAAACATGAAACCCGCTGAAGCATTGAAACTTCTTGAACTTCTTTATAAAGTTTCCGGTTCCATGAATACAGAACAGCAGGTAGTTAATACACAGGTTAATGTAGGTGTGGCCATTCCCGTACCGGAAGGGATGAAGAACCATAAGCTCGACCATCTCAGGAGCGCGAATGTTTAACTACGTTCCATCCCCTACAGGTCTGAGATTTCATGAATCCGACAAGTATATAAAGATGCTCTGCGGCCCTTACGGCAGTGGCAAGTCCTGCTGTTGCGCCATGGATATTCTTTACTATGCCTGTGCCCAGCCTGTAGCTAAGGATGGAATGCGTTATTCCCGCGTTGGTGTCATCCGCTCCACGTATCCTGAACTCACCTCCATGACCCGCAAGTCTCTTCTTGAGGTATTGCCCCGGGAATGCGGTGATATTACTGGTGCAGTAGCTCCTCTTCGCGGTGTCTATCTTATACCCTTACAGGATGGCACTACGGTCAATCTGGAGCTTAACCTGTTTGCCCTGAAAGGCCCTGAGGACTGTAGTAAGATTCTCTCCGCTAACTGGACGTTCGCGTGGATAAATGAAGCAACCGGTGTTTCACCAGAAGTCTTTGCCGCTGTACAGACCCGTATCGGGCGTTTCCCCCCACAGGATTTAGGGGGTGTAAACTGGGGCGGGATTATCATGGACTTCAACCAGCCTGAGCACGACTCATGGCTGGACGTGTACATGAAGAACCCTGAGCCGAACTGGCTTGTTGTGAAACAGCCCCCTGCGGCTCTGCGCCGGTTTGACGAGAACGGGAAGAAGTATTTTGATGTAAACCCCGATGCGGAGAATCTTCGTAATCTGGGTGCCAAGGAAGAAGGCGACCCTGAGGATATGACACCAGAAGAGCGGGGCATGCGGTACTACCGCAACCAGATACAGACCCTGCTCAAGAACGGGCGTGTTGATGTTGTAGAGAATCAGTATTGTCTTCTTGACGTCCCTGTTGTGGAAGGCAAGCCAGTATTCTCCAACTTCTCTCCCTCCCGCCATATTGCAGACCACGAACTCACGCCCATGATGTTTCATGAGGTTGTGCTCGGCGTTGACCAGTCTGGTATTCATCCTGCCGCGGTCATACTCCAGAATCAGGACGGCAAATGGTGCGTACTGGATGAGCTGTTCGCTGACAATGAAGGGTTTGAGAACTTCCTTTACGGTATGCTGATACCGCTTCTCCGGGGCAAGTATCACACGAATCCTGTTGTAGCGGCTATTGACCCGTCCAACCAGCGGGACTCATGGACAGGCATTACTCCCCGACAGCGTTTCGAGGAAGCCGGCATACCCGCTGTTACTGAGATTACAAACTCTCCGAAGGCCCGTATTCAGGTTGTGGAACATATGCTCAACCTTGATACAGGCGGTCTTCTTATAAGTCCATCTTGCAAGAACGTCATTAATGGGTTTACACATGAGTACCGGTACAGGAGGCTGAGAGCCAGTGGTTCTATCGGTACGGTGTATACCCCCCAGCCTGAAAAGAATGAAGCGTCCCATTATCAGGATGCTCTTCAGTATGCGGCCCTGCTTATACAGAAGGGCATTGATTACACTGATGACGACCTTTCCGATGTAGCCCGTAAATTATCCGAGAGCAGAAATGTTCTTCGTAGGATTATCTAATAATGGCAGATGAAACTGTTTCCAGTACAGACAGCAATGGTATAGACTGGCTCAGGGAGATTGAGGATATTCCCTCGAACGTCTCTGACAGGCTGGGTAAAGAAGTTCTCCGCAGATGGAACGGCGCAGTCCTGTGGCAGAGTACCGAGCGTGTCAACGGCAAAGGGCTCAGGGATGTGCTCCGTGAATGCTGGGAACAGCAGAACGGAGTTTTGTCCTGTTCAGACCAGCAGATAGCCGATGCCCTCGGGGTTAACGCCATAGTTAACCTTACTGCGCTTAAGACCGGTATAGCGAATGCCTATCTTAGCGACGCGCTTATCAGCAGTACATTAACTCTTCCGTGGGTTATCATGGCCACGCCGAGGCCGAGCATTTCTCCGGAGTCACGCGAGATGCTTCTTACCGTTCTGAAGCAGGGGTTCTTTGAGAACCGCTTTCAGGACGGTACGCAGATGGTTGATTTCATCCGCCGTGGGAAACAGCTTCTTCTGCGTCATGAGAAGGAAGAAGCAGATAAAGCGGCTAATGAAATGATGTCCCTGCTGGAAGACCAGTGTGCCGAAGGCGGGTTTAACAGAGCGCTGTCTGACTTCCTACATTATTTTACGGTATATCCTTATTCGATTTTTACCGGCCCGTATATTACAAGAAGCCCCCGTCTGACGTGGGGCAGGATCAAACCCAGAGTACAGACGGAAGTACTCCCTGTATTCCGTTCTATATCTCCGTTTGATTTCGCCTATTCTCCTGACAGTCCGGATACCCAGCGGGGAACCTGTGTGTTTACCCGCACGCTCTGGACACGCAAGGAGCTTCTTGATGCGGGCAAGCTCAGCTCCTACATATCTGAGAATGTTCTGGATGTACTGAAGAAAGCAGATACAAATGATGAGTTCAATCTGAACTGGCTGACCAGAGAGCCTAATTCGGAAAAGAGAGACCTTGCCCTGTGGGCATCCAACGTTGCCCCCATTGAGGTACTGACTCATTACGGTATCATGTCCGGACGGGAACTGGCTGAATACGGGTTCCACAGTCTTGACCGCAGTGAGTTCTACAACTGCGAGATTTCCATGGCCGGGTACAAGGTATTGCAGGTCAAGGTTAACTCCGACCCGCACATGCAGACCCGTCCTATTTACACGTCCAGTTTCTACCGTACCGGCGGCGACCGTATTGCCGGAGACGGCATTGCCCAGCGTATCCGTGACGTGGAACGGGCGTATCATTCCTGTCTGATATATCTGATGCGCAATGCCGCCAACGCCTCTGCCCCTATGTGCGAGGCCGATTACAGGCGGCTTATGAAGTACACGAAGGATACTGACCTTGGTACTATTGTACCGGGGACGATGTATCTTTCTGACTCCGACCCGTCAGGCGGGAGCAATCCGGCCCTGAGGTTTTTCAATATCCCCTCCAATCTTCCGGCTTATTCACAGCTTCTGGAGATGTTTATCCAGCTTGCTGACAGAGTAACGAACATTCCGGCCGCTCTGCATGGTGAGGCTGTAGGCTCGGGCGCGATGCGCACATTCCGCGGCATGTCTCTTCTTCAGGGCAATGCGACACGGGCTCTGCATGCGGCGGTGGGGAATATTGACAACAATGTATTCGCCCCGCTCGGTGAGCTCATGTACAACATAAACATGTTGTACGCATCCGACTCGTCCGTAAAGGGTGATGTACAGATAGTCACCAAGGGTGCGGAAGGCCTGCTCCAGAAAGAGACGGAAAAGCAGAACGCTATGGAGATGCTTCAGGTTATAGGCGCTGTAGGCAGTTCCCTCTCCGGCGCTGTTAATCTGACCCCTGTCGTAGGCTGGGCTGTAAAGAAGCTCTTCGGAGCGATGAATATTCCAGATGATGTTCTTGAGCAGATGAACGCTCCTGTACAGGGAGCGGCCCCGCAGACGGGCTCCGGACAGGGTAACGGTATGATGCCGAACTCTAATCCCGCGCCGGACTCTCCGGCCGGGGCTGGTGTCGCGCAGGATACAGGAGGGCACGTTGAGGCTTATTAAACCATGGACTCCCGCTCCCGGCGAACGTGGGTACAGGTTTGTCAAATGGTTCTGTGACAATATCAATTTTTGCCACGGGTATTATTACGGCACGGACACCCCGAAGCCGGAAAACAGGGTCTATAATTTCCTATACAAGTATTGGACTTTCCCGTTCGAACAGCCGGACTGTATCTGCTGTAACACTGTCAGAGGGCTGATTTACGGGGGTATTATCGGATTTATTCTGGGGAGACTTATATGAACAAACTCTGGCAGAAGAACAATCACACTATGTACTCCAGTGTTTTCAATGTGCCTGCCGGTTACTGCGTCACATTGTTTGCTACTGGTCTGCTGGATGAGAAAGTCAGGCAGTCAGCTGAGGAGTTTACTGTACCGCAGATTGTGTGTGTAAGACGCATGGTTCATGAATATGAAAAGGCACAGACAATTCCATGTGAGGGGTGCTGTGGTTACATTTTCGACCTTGCTAATGTAAGGGCTGATACAATTAACGATGAACTTGTTTCAACCTGTGGCCGTCCGTGGCAGCTTGACCCCTGTCGTAATATTGGCATAATTGGTGTACCGGGTACATATAGACTGCATATCAATGACGCAACGGCAGTTGGTGTAGCTCAGGTATATGCAGATTGGTACAGAGCCAGTCAGATTCCCTCACAGGTTGAAAGCCTGTTCTTTATTTAGGAGATATATATGGGTAACGCTTGTGGTGAAACGAAATACGCCGAAGACGGCGTTATTAACAGAACTACACTGACCAACTCGCAGGTCACTAATTCTGATATACAGAACTCTACGCTGACTGCCTGTACCATCAAAGAGCTTACAGCTATTGATGATGCTTCCGCTGAGAAAATAGCTGACGCTATTTCCGGACTGGACAGCAAACAGCTCCTGAGTCTTGCGTCCGCTATACAGGATGCCTTTGCCCCTGTTGAAGGAGACGAGCCGGATTCCATCTCCGGGCCGGAAGTGCCCACTACTATTATTGGGCTTAGGGACGCCCTGCTTGGCAGGCCGTCCGGCTGGGGCCGGTTTGGCTCGTATGTTGTACCGCTGTATAAGTAGGAGTAATAATCATGGCAGTTAAGGAGAGGAAGAATGGCAAAGTATCAGAAACCGAAAGTAAGCGGGGCGAAAAAGTCTCTCCCTCCGTTTATGAAGGGAAAGAAAAGCCAGCTGAAAAAGTCGAAAAAGTAACCAGACACAATCATATGCGTTCTATCCTTAAACAATATTACAACTATTAGGTTATTACGCTATGTCTGTTATAATCGACCTTTCGGCAAACAGGAATTATGAGGCGAAAATCGCCGACCCGAAGATGACTCTTCAGAACAATCCGCTGGCTCAGCCAGCTGACCCCATGCGGGGCATCAAGGATTATAATTTCGACCGTCTTATGAAAGATGCCAGTCTTCGTTCGTGTCCGGTACGGGGTAAAGAATACTCCGCTATTATGGATACGAGATACAAGGGAGAATAGTTATGGCTTGTTCCCGTTGCGGTGGAAACCGCGTCACCCGTCAGACTCCGCCCCCGTCTGTCACTCCCCGTCCCGGTACTGTGGCCCCCAATCCCGGGCGCAAAACGGCGAAGGAAATTATCACAGGTGTGAAGTATGTTCCTACCCGAGGCGGAAAATAGTCCTATCCGTGAGCTTGCCCGTCAGCTCAAGTCAGACGCGTATCTCAAGGAAACGCTCCTTGCGTTCCTTGCGCATATTCGTGAGGGACTGGAGGCGGATTTCGTCCTTGCCGCAAAGACTGGCGTGATGCACCCGGATAAACTGCAAAACGCCGCCATGCAACTTGGCAGGGTTGACGAGGTTAGATCCTTGGAAGAAATGATTTACGGTATGGAATAATAAGGAGCGTTTATGTCAGGATTCGACAAAGTACCCACTAATCCCTATCAGGAAAGGGCCGAAGCATTCAGAAAACAGAATGAGCCGGGTGGAACCAATCCTCCGACCCAGACGACAGACCAGCAAACCGCCCCCGCGCAGCCCGCGGGTGTCCAGCCTGCCCCTGTACAGCAGCCGGTTAATCCCCCGTCTGCCCCTGTACAGCAGCCTGCCCCTGTACAGCCTGTAGCTACTCAGCCTCAGAATGCCGGCACTTACTATGACCCTGCTCTTATCCAGAATCTGGCATATGAGCGTGACCAGCTCAGACAGCAGCTTGCCGCTGACCAGCAGAAGATGTCAGACCTTCAGAAGTCTGCTGATGAGCTTAACGACCTCAGACGCAGGGCCAGTATCAGGGCTGACATCCAGCAGCAGGCCATTGACAATCTGGAGTCTGTGAGCCCTGAGGATTACACGGCTATTGTTGAATCCGCTACCAATCTGGCTATGGCTCAGACAGAGCCGCTCAAGAAAGAGCTTGAGCAGCAGAGGAAAGAGCTTGAGGAGCGCACCCGGTATAATCAGCAGATGCTTGAGAATACCCGTAAGGACCTTCTCAACGCCCGTATTTTTGCTGCTCATCCTGACTTTACCCAGATGGTCAACACTCCCGAGTACCGAAACTTCATGGCCCAGCGTGACGGTCTCAGTTCTGAAACCCGAGACGCCCGTGCCAGCCGGGAATACCTCAACGGCAATACTGACTACGTTATTGACCTCCTGAACCAATTCAAGCAGAGTCGTAACAACGCCGTAGGTGTTGCTACTGTACCCCCCGTGCAGGTGGCCCCCGGTGCCGCACCCGCGGCGGCGCAGACTACTCCAACCCGCTACACCCTGCGGGAACTCAACAACCTGTTTCAAACGAGGCAGATTTCCGCTGAAGAGTACAGGAAACTTCTTCCTGAAGCCCGCAAGGCAGCTGTCGAAAGTCTGTCATCCATGTCTTAGGAGAATAACTTATGCCTATGTTTCCCAGTGCGTCCGGTTATACCGGAATGGAAGCAACCCCGCTTGCCCGAATTGGGTACAGCGATATTATCCTTTCCAAAATTTATGAGGAAGACTGGCTTCCCCGTATCACCAACTCTGAGCTTCTTGAGCCTGTTACGCAGTGCAATCAGATTATTCAGCTTATGCGCGCTCCGGAAGTCGGGCCTATGCGTTCCTATCAGAAGAACCAGCAGCTTGTTCCCAATACCGTTACTACGGAAGCGCGCTGTCTTCAGATTTGCTTCGCCTCTTATCAGGATATTAAGTTCGACTCTCTCGATGTTAGACAGGCCTGTGACCGCTGGGCTGCTTACGAAGGGAAGCTCCTTGAAGCTATCTACCAGTCCTATGTTGACGAACAGAGGCGTTTCGTTCTCGGCCGCATGATGGCTCAGGTTTCCCCTCTTACCTCTCTCAGCGCAGCTGGCCGTCTCCATGACATCAACCTTGGCGCTCCGGGTAATCCTGTGCATGTCACCCCGCAGAATCTGCCTGTGGTGCTCGCCAATCTCCAGCGTGCCCTGATTGAGCAGAAGCGTTGGGTTGACGGTGATATGTTTATTATCGTGCCGCCTATCCTCCGTACCTACCTTGCCATGAGCAATTATGCCAACTCCGAATGGAGCTGTAAGTGCGGCGGTATTGTCTCCGGTATGTGGGACCATGAGCTCTTTGGCTTCCAGCCCATTGAGTCCATTCATGTTCCGGTTCGCCGTGACGAATCCGGTGCCCTGTCTTTCTACATTATCGCTGGCAACAAGGACGCTACCGCCTATGCCAGCAACATCATTGAGTCCCGTCTGATTACCAACGACCCGAACAGCTTTGGTATCCGGTATCAGTTCCTCGCCGCTTGGGGTGCGGAAGTTATCTATCCCGAAGCCCTCGCTATGGGTTATTGGACTTTCGACCCTATTAACTAGTAGGAGTAGTGAATTATGGCAGTTATTAATCTTGCCCGTGGCGGTATGCCTGATTTCAAAGGCTGGTTCTGTGATGGCCAGTCTGCGGAATTTACCCCGCCCTACGACGCCCCCCATGCGGAGTTTACCCCGCCTTTTGACTCTCATGCTGATGCCGCTATGGGTCAGGGGTTCCTCAACCTCCAGTTCCCGCTGGTTCCGAATCTGAATGATACCGTTGGCCACCGCTGGATGCAAAACCTGCTTAAAGGCGTTAAGGCCGTGGGTGATGTGGTTCTGACCAACTGGGTTCCCCAGCGTGCCTATCTGGACTCCGTGTATTACGAAGTCACTAAAACTGACGCTTCCCTCGATGGTGTGTATCTCGCTCCCGTTGCGAAACGCGCTGTCTGGAACTTTACTACCGAGGAGTGGGAATACAAGGACGTGGCTGAGTTTACTGATGCCATGACCACGGCTAAGATTACTCAGTTCCCTGTCGGTACTCCGCAGGACGGCGATAAGCTGTACGGGTTTACCCGTCTGACGGATCCGCTTGCTACCTTCGGCCACAATATTGTCAAGCGTGATGATGCTACCGGAAAGCCCACCGCTGGTTATGATGACTCTTTCGGTACTGTCCTGCTTGGTTTTAAGGTTGCCGCTGGCGACACTGCCAAGATTGCCACCCTGTGGAAATCCACGTTTGCCCTGTACTTCTCTTCCAAGCTGCTGGCTTTTGAAGGCAGTACTCAGATTGGCTAAGGGGGTTTGTTATGGCGCGTACTTATACGGGCCCGGCTTCCAAAGATACCGTGAAAGGCGGGAAGAAATTCCCGCTTAAGAAGGTTGGAAGCGACCACAGAATTGACCTGACCATGACCAACGGTACTGACAAGGCACGTGGTATTATCATGCGTACCAAGTGGAGTCAGGGCGTTCATGGTGGTTTCACTCCTGCTACGGAGAAGTCTGTCAAGGGACAGAAGCCCAGTTCCGTGGCGAAGTAGTATATAATAAGGAGCGGTAGTCATGAATCAGAACGCAACTACAGTTGGGAATCAGGACGTTTCCACTGTGTTCAACCTCAATTCCGAAGAACGGGCCGGTTTTCTTGAACATCTCGGGGTTAAGAACGCCACACCTCCGCTGGCGCATTCTCCCTGTCTGAAGAACAAGAAGACCGGCATTATCCTCCCGTGGAACCCGATGCTTGCAGAGCAGAGGGATATACTGGAATGCTGTGATGAGCAGGGCAATACTGACCCTGCGGCATGGCAGGACAAAGTACAGGAAGACAGTTCCGAGGATGAAAGGGAACTCATGGCTGCCGCCCTTAATGAGGCTACATCCCGTCAGAATAAGATTGCGCAGGAAAAGATGAGCTCGTTTCGTTCTACTATGAAGAAGATGGACCAGCCTGAGCAATCCGACCAGTACGGGGACGAAGCTGTGCCTTACGAAGATATTGAGAAACTGATATCGAAAGCGGAGTTCTGATGACAGTACAGGATATAATCGGGGATGTCTCCCGTGACCTGAATGATCAGGAACCGGGGTATGAATACACACGCTGGTCTGTTGCTCAGCTTCAGTCCTATCTCTCTGAGGCGCTTATCAATGACAGCTACCTTCTCAAAGACCTGTTCCATACAGAGAAAATCGTGCGGCTCATGCCCGGCGGTGACTGGCAGAATGTCTGTGACTGCTCCGAGATTATCCGTATTGTTGGGGAATGTACTGAGACCGGTGAAGTGTACCGGTATCTCACCCGTACCTATGATGATGAAAGGCTCAACTGGCCGGGGTCTGTATATCCGAACTGTATAAACCCTGAAACAGATGAGCCTTTCTCATATGTCATAAGCTCAGTAGACATCAGCAGATTCAAAGTCATGCCTCCGGTTGCTCCGGGGCAGAACCGGTATGTTCTTGTGCAGTGCTACACAATGCCGACCGGGCGTTCTCTTAGTGAATCAGTACCGGATGAGATGGTTGCTATTGTCAAGCAGTGGATGCTTTACAGGGCGCTTATCATGGATTCCGAGAACTCACCCACTATCAGTACCATAGCCGGAACGCATCTGACTACACACGACAACTTGCTGAAACGGGCCGTAGACCGCAGAGAGAAGGAGAAAGCTGAACGTGAGCGAGACGCAGATAATTTACGAGCCGTTCAAAACCAGACCGCTCGATAGTTTTCTGGAAGAGCTCCGGTTTGAGTATCCTACTCTTCCCGCCCAGCTCTTTCAGTTCTACTTACTGAAAGCCGCAAGAAACATGGCCCGTCAGGGCAACCTGATACGCCGTCGCGCGGCAGTTAATCTGGAACCATGTATCACCAGATACCGGCTGGAATCCCCGGATGGGCTGGAGATATGTGGTATCCTGCGTTCATATATCATTCCGTGCGGCTGTTGCGGCGGACATGACGCCAGAGAGACTTTCACTCTGCCGCAGGGGTGCACTCCCTGCGGCAGGGAGATTGTCTGGTATGATGACCTTGAGAAGGTACTGCACGTCAGACACCCGAACAGCCCCGGCCGTCTTCTTGCGGAGCTGGCTGTTATGCCGGGACAGGATGCCTGTGAGCTTCCTGACGTCCTGTACACTGACTGGCTGGATACTCTGCTTATGGGCGTGCGGGCTTATATAATGCTTATACCGGCCCGGCCATGGACAAACATCCAGATGGGACGGGCGTATATGACTGAGTTTGAGAAACGCACATCAGCCGCCGCTATGGAGACAGCAACGCATAAAATGCGCGGAAGTATCCATATGCAGTTTGGGAGAGTAATGTAATGTCAGACTGTACCCCCAGAATCACGCCTCAATGTGACGGAGAGATTACTTCCGCAAAAGAGGAAGGTGCCTGTCCTGACTGGAGTATGTGTCTTCCTTTCGGGGGCAGAATGTATTCCCGTGAAGGATGCGTCCGTGTGGAGAAAGGCACCCCTCCCGCAGACGGTGTGTATGACCGTGTTGTCATACAGAATGGATGTATCGTTTCTCTGGAAGGCAAACAGCTCCCTGTTTACAATCCTCCTACCTGCGCTTCCGAGCCCTGTTCCTGCTCTGACAGCGGGGGCGGGGGGTCTGTCAGTATCTCCTCTCAGGCGGGGAACCTGACACGGGAAGATACAACAGGGGCGCTTCTGACCACACTCAGCGCTCAGGCTGGAGATGGTATCGCGATACAGGGTACAGGAACCCAGCGTGACCCGCTGATTATATCCTCCAACCCTGACCCGTCTGAATCGTTTGTTGTCAGCGCTGGCAACTCCGGTATCAATGTGTCCGGTTCCGGTACAAGAGAAGACCCTGTTAAGGTGTCCCACTCCGAGGAAGGATATGAGGGTTATATCAACGGGATGTCATTTGACCGGTACGGGCATCTCACTGGTTATACCGCTTCCTCCACGGTCAGTACGGTCAACGGCGTTATTGGTCAGGGGCACATTCAGGCTGACCTTGCCACGTCCACGGGTGTTGTCACGCTCAATATCGCTGACCCTATGTACAACCGTGCTGGTGAGTACAGGCTCGGCGGTTTTGACGTCACCCTTGATGACAAGAATTTTGTCACGAATATTGTACAGAAAATATCAGTAACGCCCGGTGAGAGATATATGGGCGTACAGCGTGTGACTCTCACAGAGTCCGGTACGCTTACTGAAATAGTAGATACATCGGCATCTGAGATACTTGTCTATGACCATGCGTCCAAGCGTTTCCCCTCGGGAACGAAAGCAGATGCCTATATCATATCATTTGACCTTGCCCGTATCGGCTCTTTCCGTATCCGGTACAGAGACTGCAAGCGCCCGACTACAAGCGACTCTTCCGGAAAGACCACGGTTACGCCTATCAGCGGTACTATCTATGTTGACGGCAAAGCCGTTGATACTGATGTAGTTATGGATAATGAACTTACAGCCCTGACTACGGCCCGTTACGGACTCGGTAGTCACACAGTACAGGTTATCGGGGACATGAACGGCGTGGGTTATATGGACATTGAAGTTGTGACGGCCTACTAATGCAGACAGCAATTACACAGTTTGGCGGTATTGTCCCGCGTACTCCGGAGCATAGTCTGGCTGTCACGCAGGCCACGCTGGCGCTGAATGTCAATCTGCGCAGGGGACAGCTCGAACCTTGGCGTGAGCTCTGTAAGTACAAGGACGTACCCTCCACAGCCGTGTCTCTGTATATGTACGGGCACTGCCTGTATACATGGGACAGTGTTGTTTCCGTAGCTGAGCTTTCTCCTGAATGGCAGAGGCTATACATCACAGGCAACAGTGACAGCCCACAGGTGATGGTGCGCGGCAGTTGCTGTGATATGACCTACTACAGGCTCGGGGTTCCTACCCCTCCTGTACCTCCTCACGCTTCCGCAGAAGAGATGTGCGGCCGTGCTTCAGATACCCGTTCCTATGTGTATACATGGGTTAACCAGTGGGGAGAAGAATCAGCCCCGTCTCCTGCCAGCAATTTGGTTATGGTTGCTGACGGGACTTCTGTTTCTGTGACAGGCATATCCCTCCCGCCTGACGGGTATGGGATTGTCAGTGCCAACCTGTACAGGAGCTCTACTGGCTTCCGCCCTGTAGACGGCAAAACCCAGACCCCGCTTACTGATTATCTGTTCGTAGCGACTATCTATTTTCCGTCAGTATCCTATACCGATACGGTTCTCACAAAGAAGCTGGGTATGCCGCTTGATACTGTGGATGTCACACCTCCGCCGGACAGACTTCAGAATATCACGGCCGTTGAAGGTGTTATTCGTCTGGCCGGTTCCGTAGCTAACAGGGTATATCTCTCAGAGAACTTCCAGCCTTACAACTGGCCTGTCAAATACGAGCTGACTCTGGACAGCAGTATCATCCACATGAAGTGCCTTGACCAGAAGCTCTACGTAACGACATCTACGACACCCTACATTATTGACGTATCCAGCTGTGACGATACGAAGTGTACTCCTGTAACTGACATTGGCAGACCGCTCCCGGATATATCCTGCGGGCATTATAACAGCGCCATCATTACACCGTTCGGACTTATCTATTCATCCGACCCCGGCGTTATCCTGATTGACCCATCCGCACGCTGGCATATCCTGACGTCCAAATGGCTCACTGCTGAACAGTGGCATCAGCTCGCTCCTGAGACAGCACGGTTTGAGTACTGGAACGGATACCTTTTCATCATCACAGACGAGACAAGTTTCATCCTTGATATAGACGGCGACCCATACGGGGACGTCAGGGGCATGGAGCTCTCCAATATCTCCGATGCTCCTATAGCTATGCAGGCCACCAATACGGGACAGCTGATGTTCCTACAGGACAGCGCGGTATGGTTCTGGGATAAGAGCGACACATTCAGACCGTTTGAGTGGAAGAGCAGAGAGCTGTACAGTCCCGGTACTGAGGCTATAAACAAGCGTTCATTCTACAGTCCTGCCGCGCTCCGTCTCCGTTCTGTACAGACATTTGTACGTGTGGAAGATGACCATGGCCATACAGTGTATGAGCGTACTATCTCGGGCGACAAGCCTGTAAGACTCCCCAAATGCGGAAGGCACCTCAGTTACAGGCTATACTTTACGGGTACAGAGACAGTAGAGTTCGCCGAACTCGGAACGGCTATAATCGCCAAATAGACATGTTCTGGGTATTTTAATACTATGCTGTCAGGAGCAGATTATGAGAGTAGACATTCTTGAACCTGATATAGACCTTAACAAAGCCATTGATACTCTGGGCCGTGTACTGGGGCCCATGCTCGGAAAAGCATGGGAAAACAAGCGTAAGGCCTATGACGACAAGCCGTTCAATCTCAATGTCAATGTGTTTACCCAGCTCTGGATAAACAAGGACATGAAGATTTTTGTCGCCTATGATGATAATGACAACAATAATGTTGTCGGGTTTCTCACCGGTACTGCGTACCGGCCTATGCAGTACAGCGCCCGTGTTTTCCAGATACAGGACTGGTACACCGGCAACAGACCTGAAGTAGAGAAGGCCCTGTTCAGCTTCCTCTCTGAAGCTGTGAAATTCCTTGGGACTGATGAAATCCTTATCTCCAATACTGAGGGTGAGGGAATCCCGAATATTCCGGGAAACTGGAAAGAAGAAACTGTCATTACAACGCGCAGGTTCGTTAAGGTGCAGTAATGTACGCCGATGACCTTGAATGCAATCCGAAGCACGGTACGAACGACCAGCAGTATGGGCTGTTCGCTAATATCCTTGCTGACGCCGCTATTCTTTCAGCGGCCTACAACTCCGCACGGGCTGTAGATATTGCAACAAAGGAATGGAACATGGCCAAGAAGTACTGGCGTATTGCCCGTAACTGGCTTGACCATTACAAAGATTACTACGCTCCTGTTGAAGATCAGGAGATAAACGAAGCGCTTAATATCCCGGCTGAAACGCCCCAGTATGACGCTACCGAAGGACGCGCCAGAACCGCGGCCATGCTTCAGTTCCGCGGCCAGCTTAAGAAGAGCATGCGCTGTACCTCCCGGTACTGTACAGGGCTCCGTAAGGATATGCTTGCCAATATTCTTTCCGCTCAGGCTGACGCTCTGAGCCTTGCTGAGGGTCTTGGGTACAGGAATGAGCGTGCCTATCTGGAGTCTCGTGATGACGTGCGGTTCAGCAAGATGCTGAACACGGCCAAGCGTGGGCGTGATATTATAGCTGACAATGTGTCCCTGATTAAGACTTCCGCCGGTATCTATGGCAACCTGTACAATCAGGCGTGGGAAGGACTGGCCGGAGCAGGACAGTATCTTGGATACTCTGCCAACAGAAACACACCGTCTTATCCTACGGAGTACCTGTCCCGTACTGACATTAACCTTGGCTACACACGCGGTGCCATAAGAGGTGAAGTACGGGGAGCGATTGAGGATACAGCCGCTGCCAATGAGTCACTGCTGAAGGAGAGCTTCTAATGCCCGAATGTACATGTGCTGACCCTACTGCTGTATCCAATGCTATCAATCAGCAGAGCAGTAATCTCTCTTCCAGTGTCAACGCTCATGGCCAGACGCTCGACCAGACTCTCTATGGTCAGACGCTCCGTGCCGGTACTACAGGGGGCAACTCCCGTTCTACCGGTACAGGACAGGCCAGCCACGGCGCTATAGGGCCGCTCCGGTTCTGTAACTGGGCCGCTCCTGAATATGGCCCTGAAGGTGAGAACCTCCGTACTCTGGCGTTTAAGGGCGCGGCTCTGGCTATTGCCATTGCTAATGGCATAGCACAGGGACAGATAGCTGACATGCAACAGGACTTGGCTAATTCCTATTATGATATGGCCAAGTACAAGTGGGACAGGTTCAGCAGGAAATATGTGCCGCTGGAAAAGAAACTGCTCAACGAGGTAAGCTCCGAACCTGTACGGACACTCCAGTGTGGCAGTGCGCGCAACAGGGCTGATTCCTCCGTGAACAGCGCTTACAATGAAGCGGAGATATACCTGTCGCAGAAAGCGAAGCAGTTCCATCTGTGCATGGACAGCTCATTAATGGGCAGTTTCAACCACAGAAAGGCGCTGGCTCTGGCGGATACGGCGAATTATAACCTTGCTGATGACCAGTGGTATACCGACTACAAGAACGATAAGCGCTGGAACCGCCGCAGTTCTGTACTCAATCTTGGCCGCAACCTTGGTTCTGAAGCAACCAGCTACGGCGATGTGGCGCGTTCCCTCATGGGCAACGTCAGCTCCCAGATTGAGAACGCCGCCAAGGGCCTGATGTCCGCTCTTGGATATTACGGCGCCCGTAATGACACATATTACCCAACTTCATATCTGGGGCAGACAAACGCCCCGCTTGCTAATATAGGCACTATGGCCGGTAATGGCGCGCAGTCCGCTCTGGACGCCAGCTCGGCTCTGGATGCCAGCCGATAAGGAGACAGTTATGGCTTTTCTCGGCAGTCTCGGTTCAGTAGTCGGAGCGCTTGGGTCTCTGCTTCCCGGCTATATGCAGGGTGAGCGTCAGGCTGTACAGGACAACTGGGCTGACCTTAATTACTACAACAAAGCTCAGGCCGGACAGCTTCAGAATATGTATGATGAGCGTGTAATGAATGACCGCATTAACATGGCTCATGATAACGCGCTCATGCAGAGCAATGTTCGGGCGAACTCTGACCTCACTCTGTTCAATAACTATCTGTATGAACCCTACACAATCAGACGGGCTCAGTGGGATACGGCATACGCCGACCAGCTCAATAACGCCCGCATCGGGCTGACACTTACCGGAGCGAACATGGCAATGAGTAACCCAATGACCCTGCTTGGTTCCATGGGTCTGGGCGGTATGGCTGGTAATAATATGCCCATTGGTGCAGGTGGTATGCCCGGGGTTAACTTATACCCCAGCAGAATGTAGGAGAAGATAATGGCGCGAAATATTTATGAACCTGTTAATGCCAATGGACAGGTGATACGGGTACAGACTACCCCTACTCAGCAGATGCAGGGTGCAGTGGTTCAGCGACCGGCGGGATTTACCGCTCCGGCTCCGCGTCCTGTTGTTCTGAATAATGGGTACAACTATTCTCTCCCCGGTTCTTACGAAGGATATACTCAGGCTGGTATTCCACCGATTATGGGGCAGGTCAGCCCGTACGCACGCATAGGCCTTACCCGTCAGATGAACGGCGCTGTCACGCCGCTTATCGGGTTCCCCTCTGTGTATCCTCATGTTGTTGACGGGAATTACTATGACTACAGTCAGCCGCTCGTCCTGTCCGCTCTGGCCGCCGCTATGGCTAACTGGAGCCCGATTCCCGTAATGGGTGCTGGTGGGCGCGGCGCTACCCTTGCTGGTGCTGTAAATCATGGAGGCGGCACTGGAGGCGGGGCTCCCCGTACAGAAGGAACTCCTGCTCCTGTAGCTATGCCTTCCCAGCCTGCCCCTGCTTACGGCGGCGCTGGTCTCCGCCTCGGCCCCCGTCAGCAGACACTCCCCGGTGTTGCGTACAGGACTACTCCTGCCGAAGAACGGATGCCGCGATGGGGCGCCAACCAGACTGACTACTGGGGTGGTATCATAGGCAACGGCAATTACGCAGTGAATAATCAGACTCTCAGCGATACGGTCTTCCCGCCTCAGAACGGCGGGCTTCGTCCTGACGTCCTACAGGCACAGGAAAGATACAGCGCCGCTATGGGGCTTTCCGATTATCCCGCACAGCAGAGCGCCCCCGTACAGCGCGCCGCCACTGCACAGGATGAACCCGTGAGAGTAGCACCCCAATTACCGAATCCTTTCCAGAATCCCTCTGTACCGCATTATAATCTGACAATGCCTCAGGTCAGTCAGAGTGTCCCTGCCGGGGCAGACTACGCTACTCAGCGTCTCCCGCCTCTGTACGACCCCGCGCGCATCAGTCCTTTCATGGATGCCAGTGACAGGGACTTTGCCGGAATGAATCCGTTCTCTCGTTAAGGAGTTAATATCAATGGCTACCAGAAGAAGAAAACAGTCTGTATCCGCTCAGGATATTCTCCTGATGATGATTAACGATGCTATCAATGATGTCAGCGATGGCAATTATCTTGGCCGTGTCGCGTCCGGACGGGAGGAAACAGCACCAGCTCAGGCTCCTTCCGCATACGGCTATTTACAGGCCGCACGCGCGGCGGCTCCTGCGGCACCGGCGGAATCCGCCGCTCCTGCCACTCCTGCCGCTCCTGTGATTAATACTGCTCCGGTAATAAAGCAGATGCCGGATGCCTACCAGCCTATCCATGTTGGTCTGCCCCCGCTCAGTACGTACATGCCTTCTCCTGCACAGCAGAGCGCCCCCGTGCAGTCGTTCTCTCCTCTGAGCACGGAAGTTCGTCCGGATGTGGTACAGGCGCAGGAAAGATACAACGCCGCTATGGGGCTCTCCGACTATCCTGTAGAGCCGAACGCCCCCCTGCGGTTCCTCCCTAACCCCCTGAACACAGCGGTTCGTCCGGATGTGGTGCAGGCGCAGGAAAGATACGGTGCCGCTATGGGTCTTCCGGATTACCCTGTACAGCAGAGCGCTCCTGTACAGATGCTTCCTAATCTCCTGAACACAGAGGTTCGTCCTGATGCGGTGCAGGCACAGGAAAGATATAACGCCGCTATGGGTATCTATGACTATCCTGTACAGGAGGAAGCCGGTTTCCGTTTTACTGCGCCTATCCCCATTCCTTACCCTGTGACAACCGGCCCCGTTGCTAATAGTAACGCTCTTCTCAACACGCACGCTCCGGCCACAAATGGCGGTACTCTGGCAGATTTTATTCTCCGCAATGGGTATGACTACATCCAGAGCGCCGATAACCGCAGTCCTGTACAGATTACGTCCCGGTAATGACCTATGTTAGAAGATATTCTCCTGTCCAATGACAAAGCAGAAAGTCCGGCGGTGGATGTTGTCCTTCCGGTAATGGACCGGATTGAACTCCAGAACAGGTATCAGCCTATGTCCCCCGAGGATACGGCACGTACCCGTCTTTTGCTAATGGCGGCGCAAAATGCTATTAATCCAGTAACGGCTCCGAAGGAGTATCCTACGGATTACGATAACGAACTTCGGGACCTTATAGATTCAGTAAATGTGGAGTAGCATCCATGGCCTTTGACATTCCCCGCGTATCAGGCACAGTCCAGCCTAACAAATTAATAGACGACACCCAGCTTATCAGTGTTCTGGCCAGACAGATTCTTGCGTCCCGTCTGGCTCAGGCACGTGCCGCCGCTGGCGGGGGCCGGCGCGGCAGGGGACGCGGGAACGGCTCATCCGGTAAAGTTACATACGCTAACGTCCTTGACCCGAAAACAGGGAAGTACGTACAGGTTCCCATTACCGGTAACTCCAAAGATGAACGCAAAGCCAACCTTCAGGCTTTGGAGCATAATCAGACAGTTGACAGCGTGCGCGCTGACCCTGCGCTTGGCAAGCTCGATGCTGTACTGAATGACCCTAAAGCCAGTAACGAGACAAAGCGTGAAACGCTGGCGTCAGTCCGTAAGGAACTCAGTCAGAAATACGGAGGCACTGATGATGCCTCCGCTATTATCGCGCGTGAACTGGCCGGAGCCAACAATCAGGTCAAGACTGAGAAGAAGGCCATTGACGACACCAGCGGTTTCTCCAGTCTTATCGATAGTGCCCGTATCGGAGCGGAGTCCCTGTCTAACTGGATTAGCACGCTTGGCGATGACGACAGAACCCGTGACAGAAAAGACCAAGAATCACAACAGCGTATTCAGGCTATCATAGACAGCAACCCTGACCTGAAAGAGACCGACCTTCGCACCAGAGAGGGCCGCGGTCTTACTGACCGTAATGATGATTTCATGGGAACCGCGCGCAACATGGTGAATACCATGGTACAGGATCCCGGTACTGCCTTACAGACAATCGGTACAGCGGCTGGTGTTCTTGGCGCGTCCGCCCTGACAGGAGGTACGGCAGCTGTTCCGCTGGCTGGGTTAATCGGAGGTACGCTGGCAGGAGCCGCAGGTAACGCTGTCAGCGGTGATGTCGGTCTTCGTCAGCGTCTTGCCGAAGACGAGACTCTTAACGAAGACCAGCGCATCGCCGCGTATAATGACGCTAAATACAGAGAGGCCGCAATGAACGCCGCCATAGGCGGCGCGTCCGGCCTTATCCCCGCCGCGGCATCCCGTATCGGGGCTGGTCTTATCCGTTCCGGTACAGGAAGCGCGGGACGTGAAGCCCGCTCTATGGCGGAAGATATTGTCGATAAGACCCTGACAAGCAGAGCCGCCGCCCGGCAAAGCGCTGAGGTTCCGGCAGAGGCCATAACCAGTGCTGAAAGACAGCAGATGGTTAATCAGGTTATGCGTGATGAAACGGCACCGTATATCATCCAGAGGGAAGTGCTCAACAGACCTGTAAAGTACGGCGCCGTACCTGCTGTAGCGGAAGGAGCCGCGTCTAACGCTGTTAATACTCTGGGCAGTAACGCTAACTATAATGCCGCTACCGGAGAGAATAACAGCATCACTAACGGTATTGGTGAGTCTGCTCTGTACGGCGGTCTTATGGCTGGTGCTGGCGGTGCTCTTGGTCTGGCAGGACGGAGAGTCCTTAACAGGAACAATGCCACGACACCGGAAGCTCCTGCTCCTATGCAGTACAGAGCAGAAGATTTTACGGCAGAGAAAAAAGTTGAAACTCCGGCGGCCGCAACAAACCCGGCCGCTCCGGAGACCACTGCTTCCACCGCCACTCCGGAGACCCCGGCCACTCCTACCGCTCCTGAGGCTCCTGCTTCCACTGTCACTCCGGAAACTCCCGCTTCTCCTGCCACGACGGAAACGCCCGCTTCTCCTGCCACGACGGAAACTCCCGCTTCTCCTGCACCTGAAGCGCCTATTGCTCCTGTACAGGAGAACATTGCCGCCCCTGCTCAGGGAACGCCGGCCATGGCTTCTTCTGTACAGGAGCATCCGGTAGCTCCTTCCGCTCCCATGGAAAGAGTCGAGACGCCTCTGTCCAGCCTGATGGCACAGACCCAAAGGTCTGCGCCTGATACCAGTACGGGGCTTCTCCCCGGTATTACTCCTGACATGGTGCCGGCTGGAACTGCGAAAAGAGCCAGACAACAGAGGACTACCGCATCCGGAAGAAAGAGACAGTCTGCCGTCCCGCAGAACAGGGATATGGTTCTCCTTGATTTAATTAATGAGGATAGAGCCAGAAAGGCTCTTCCGCCCATTACCACGAATACTGCACCGGTAAATATCAGCCCCGCCGGAAAGAGAAGACGTAGTGGAAACACGAAGCGCAATCAGACAAACATACAGGGAACGCAATCAGTTACCCCCGATGGAACTGTTGGACAACTCAGAGAAGGAACAGTTAATCCGCAGGATACTAACGTTAATAGCCCAGTGGCAGCCAATACCGCAGGAATTATTGAACCCATTACCAATAGAAACCCTGCGGAAATTAGAGCAGATAATCAGGGAAATCAGACGGCAGGGAGCGGCAGGTGGCCCAATGAAAACGCCCCTGCGCCTGAAAATTATGCGGTCAATGCTGGAGAACAGGGGAGTACCGCAGGAAGACCAGAGCCGGCTGACCGAGGACGAGGTACTGAACCAGCAACCGTTGGAAATGCAGAGTCAGGTCAGAGCGCAGGAAGCCTTGGGACAGAAAGAGGCACAGGCCAGAGAAGCCCTGATACTGGAGAAAAGCCTAAGCCGCTGACAAAAATCCAACAGCAGAAGATGCACAACTCCCTACAGGACTACTTCTCCAGTACCGGTACGGAGAAGCTCTCTAATGAACAGGCAGCTGATATGCTCAACTCCCTGTTCCTGAGACAGGATGACGCGGCTTTATCTACTGCTAAATCAGCGCCTAATCTCAGGTCCCTGATTTATATACGGGGCCGGTATGCACTTGGCAGGAAAGCCCCCAAGAGCATTGGACAGATGTTCCCGAAAGAAGTCGGTAATATTATCACTGACAGAATGAACCGGTACAAGGAATCAAACGGACAGGACAGCAGTGCATTATTCACCGCTGATGATGTGGATGAGATTAAATATTTCTCCGATATGCTGAACAGCGACAGAGCGCACAGCAACCTTAGCGCCGATGCTGTCTCTCCGGAGAAGCTCTCCTCTCAGACAGAAAAGGCGAAGAAGGCATTTGATGGGGACAACGACTGTATTTCCTAGGAGCCAGAGACAGCTATGAGTGATTGTTACGGGAGTAAAGACGTAGAAAACGAGATGAAACAGGACGGCGGCGGTTTCACTCAGGGCAGTTTCAATAATGCCGCTGATACGGATACAGCAGAGTCCTCTGTTCCTGACGCTGAAGCGGATGCTATCTCGCAGAAGGTTAATACGGCGAACAGTATTAACGAGAATATCGGCTCCGCCCCTGCCGGAGGAAGTGTCCGTCTCACCCAGACAGACGAGAAAGCTATTGGCAGAATGGCCTCAGCTTACATTAAAGAGGTCAATAAGTATCGTGAGAATGAAGAGAAGGCCGTAGTCAGCAACTTCAAAAATCTCACGGGACGCATTGCCAAAACAATGAACCTGTACACCAGAATCTCCAGCGGTCTGGCCCGTAAATTCACGGACAAGATGGCCCCCGTGTACATGTTCCTTGCCCGTACCTTTCCTGTACAGGGACGCTCCGTTATGGAGCACCCTGTTGTAAGCGCTATACAGGACGGGCTCCGTACTGTCTCCGGACTTCGTTCAGGGTATTCTGAACAGCTTGATAATATCCGCAAGCTCACCAGAAAATACCTCAGGGACAGCGTTATCTCTACCAACAAGGCCCTTGAGCTTATAGGCGACAGGCTCAATCTTTCCCAGATGTCTGTACATACTGACATTATCCTGCGCAACTGGGACAGGCGGATGCAGGAGATTAAGAAAATCGCGGAAGATGAGCATTTCGAGCTACAGAATCCTGACGCCAATAAGCGGCATATTGACCTTAGCGATGAATACGAGAGGTTACTGGTCAACTATGAATGGCTCACAGCCAACCGCGACAGCACAGGACCATTCATCTATGACGAAAAGCATCCTACAGCGGGACTGCTTGATAATGACGCCGCTATCCGTGACGGCAAAATTAAAGACCTGCTTGTTCAGCATGGCATAAGCGAACAGCAACAGCAGGAAATCATGAGCAAGATGGCCGGCGTAATCCGGTCTTCCATGACTGATCTGTCAAAGGCCGGACAGGTTTTCCCTGAACAGGTCCGGTATTTTGCTGACTATGACGATTTCGTCCCGTTCGCGTCAAACCGGGATAACATCAGCAGACCAGTAACGGATACCGATGCATACCTTCCCGGTAACTTCCATCAGGCTCAGGGTATGGTTAACCCACCTGTCAGCGCATGGTATACCATACAGCATTTTGCCAACAGGGCCGCCGCGCGTGTCGGTATGTCCAAAGCGGCTATGGCCATGTACACCGCACAGCAGGCCATGAACTCCAATCGCAGGATGCTCAGCAGACTCAAAGCCTACAATGAGGTTGTTAAACAGGGCATTGACCCGTTCAGTAAAGACGCTGACAAAAACATAAAGGCCCGCTTCAGGAACTTTACAGCTGATGATTTGGCTAAAGCCAGAGAACTTGAGAGAGAAACGAAGCAGGGCGGGAAAGATACCAATGACTATGCCATATCGCATAACCCGTTCTACTCTATAAGGTGGGACAGACTTATGCGTATGCAGTTCAGCCGGAGTGAAGCTGAACGAAACATGTATTATGCCATTACAAGCTCAGCCGCGCATGGCGGCGGCCTGTCTTTCATCGCTCCCAGAATTAATTCCAATGGCAAGTATGTCCATGATAAGGACGGTAACGTATCCTACGCCCGTATGTTCATACAGTTCAACGCATCGTATAGTGATGAGAAGAACAACATCACAGGCACCAAACTGAACGATGCCCTGACTTCCGTACTGCGTAACGATGAACGGCTGAATTACCTTGCCAAAGCTACAGCCCTGATGGGCCATTCCTGTACAAGCCTCAACATTGGGTTCGCTCCCTGCAACGGCGCGCGTGACCTTATGGAACGCGGCGTTAATATGGCTAACCGTGACTACGTTGATAGTTACGGCCAGCATGTCCCCGGATATAAACTGCTTGCCGGCTATGTAAGCCAGCTTCCCAAGGCTTTTAACGCAGTGATACATCAGGTCACAGGCAGGCTTGACCCTAACAGTGAGTACGGGAAGTATTTCAAAGAGTTTACTGACGCTGGTCTGCATTACACTTACTCACGTGCTATCGGCAAAGAGAGCACTTCCCTTATCAATAACATTGATAACCTCAACAAGTTCTATGCCGATAAGAAGAACGCCCAGACGGAGAAGACAATAGACCGTATCGCCTCCCATTTTGGTGAGATGCGTGGGATTGTTTCCAAATGGATATATGCATGGAATGACGTCTGGAACCTCACTCCATCACTGGCACAATACGTGGCCATGCGCAAACGCAGTATTGAGCCATCCCAGACAGCCAACGCTGTATCGGAAGTTATGGACCAGAGCCAGACAGGCCAGTACACAAACGCTCTGCGCATGTTCTTCCCTTTCACCAACCCTACACTTCAGGGCGCGCGTGCCATGCTTCGTACCGTGGGGCTCGCTCCGGGCGCGGACGGTGGTTTCCATATGTCATACAGGGGTATGGCTACGTTCGTAGGCCTTACCGCTGTGGGCAACATGCTGTACAGCTTTGCCCGTGAATCTTTGGGACAGGATGAGGATACAGGCGCGTATCGTATTGACTCGCTGCCTATCAGCGACCTGTGCCGGTATATCCCCATACCGACAAACGACAAGGGCGACTATTTCAAAATGCCCATTGGCTTCGGTATCGCCCAGCTTGCGTCCAGTATGGCAATAGCCATGGACAGAATGGAACGCGGCATCGCGTCCGCTGAGGATGTCATGCCTGAATTTATGGCCGCTATTGCCAAGCAGATGTCCCCCGCTGACGCCCCCAGCTATAACTTCTCCATGTCCCCCGCTACGTGGCTTATGCAGGTTCTCTCCCCCGCGCTTCTCCGTCCTATAGAAGATGTCGCTGTTAACCGTAACTATAAGGGACGGCCTATTACTTATTACAGCGCCAGTGAAGGCGCCTATACTTCAGCGGCGGATTCCGGATGGGCGACTACTGCCCCAGTATATAAGAATCTCGCTAAGGAGATTCTCCAGACTACCGGTATTGATTTCGCTCCGGAACAGCTCAAAGCCCTGCTTCGCGGATATGCCACGGGCTTCCTGAGATTCATCCCCTCATATATCGATGCTGAGAAGAACCCTGCCAACAATCCTGAAAAGGGCATGTACAACAAGCTCGGCCCTGTGGCCTTTGGTCTTGGCGGTACTATGTACAGAGGTGAGATTACTGACGTAGGCCGCAGTCTGTATGACAGATACAAGGCAGAGATTATGTCCCGTGTCAGACAGGAAGGCGTTGTCCTCAAGACGGGCAACAGGAAGATTACAGCCAAGCCTGAAAAATACAGAGCATGGCGTATCAGTCAGCTTCGCAATGCCGGATGGGATGACCCTGATATTATAAAGGTTCTGACTATTATGGATACTGACAACGAAGTCAAAAAGGCCCAGCAGGGAACCAAGGAAAAGATTGCCCGTCTGATTGACCTTGACGATGACGAAGGCTTGAAAGAGCTGTTCCGTGTCCGGTATGAAAATCAGAACAACGCATATAATAGAGCAGTTGCGATACTGTCACAGGAATAAACCATGATTGTCTACCTTACTCAGGGAGTATCCCGTATAGCGTTCCGGATAAAAACATACGACCAGTCCCAGCTTGCGGACTGGCACGGGCTTCAGCTTCTCATCATAGCAGGCGAAGCAGGACAGCCCTGTGACTGCGGCGTTGGAGGTTCACCATGGTTCTTCTATGGATGCTGGCCCGGAGTCCGTACAGGAGAAGACGTAGCCAACACCAGACCGGCGGACGTTCCTGTAATGTGTTTCCCTGCGTTCAATACCGACAACGAAGGACGCGTGATATTCCGCATCGGTGACAAACTCAGTACTATACCCCCCGGCAGATATACCGGGATTATCCGGCTCGTACCTAAAATGAAACCTCTTAATATGGTTCCATTGTACTCACTCGGTAAATCCCCAGAACCGGAGAAAGCCATACTGCCCCCTGAATTTGCGTTCGGGGAAATAAGCTGTTCCGATACACCAGAGCCCAGACCAAAGCCCAGAAAACCGGAGCCTGCCTGCTGTACTCTGGCGGTATTTGATATAGACCTCGGCCCTGAGTGCTCTGACCATTTCATTGACCAGACCGCTGTCACGCTGATGCTTAACAACTGCACCATGGAGATTCAATAATGGCCATCCATAGTAAAGATATAGAAGGATGCGGCATCTGTACCGAAGGATGCTCCACCCCGTTTGTCATCCCCACTGGAGCCGAGCCCGGTCAGGTTTTGACCTACGACCCTGACAGTATCTTCCAGCTCAAATGGAGTGACGCCATCAAAGGCGAGAAAGGAGATAAGGGAGATACAGGCAAAGAGGGTGCCAAAGGAGACAAAGGCGATACGGGAGAACAGGGTGTACAGGGAGTGCGCGGGGAACGTGGAGAGCGTGGCCCTGAGGGAGCCAGAGGCCCGCAGGGAGAGAAGGGAGAGAAGGGAGACAGGGGCCCTGAGGGAGCCAGAGGCCCGAAAGGAGATAAAGGGGATACAGGCCCGCAGGGACCGCGAGGGCCGATAGGAAAGACAGGACTTATGGGCCCGCAGGGAATCCCCGGGGAAAGAGGAAAGCAGGGCCCGGCAGGACCGCAGGGACTTCCGGGAAAAGACGCTGACACATCTGCACTGGAAGCACAGATACAGGAACTTGAAGCCCGTGTCACTGCGTTGGAGAATAAATAATGAGTATGACGTCAGAATTTTTCACAGCATTTCTCACCGCCCCGCTTGAGGAAAGTGGGAAATATATCACGCTCACAAAAGAAGCCACGTCTGACCTTGCCTCTATACTGAAAGACAGCGGCTCATACATTTATCTGACATTGCGGGATGACGCGAATATAGAGACAGTACGGGCTCATCTGGAACAGGGCATCCTTATAGTTGACAGGGGCCTGTCCGGTACTGAAGCAGTAAAACATCCTATCGGTACGTGTGTTTCCTCTGTCTCACCTACAGTCATAGCGGTGATTAAAGACCTGATATGCAACTATGACTGTTGCGAAAGCGGCGACTGCCCCAAGACTCCCGCTGAATTTCTGTCCGTTTATACGCCGTCTGGCTCTACAGGTACCGCTTATCGTGGTACCATAGATTTCACAGGCACGGACCCTGTACAGGTCACTGTATCAGGCGCGCCAGACTGGCTCACTGTTACCCGAACTGGAAGCAGTCTTGTACTTAGCGGTACTCCAGCGTCCTCTGGAGATGTCACGTTCAGTATTGCCCTGACCAATCTGAACGGGACAAAGACCGCGGTTAAGACAATCACTTTCAGCATCGGGTAAGCCGCCCCGCCCTGCGGCTTTATAATAGTCCCCCGTACTGGTTCCGGCTCCTCCAGTACGGGGGATTTTTAGGAGACTGATATGAACATAAGACTTGCTGGTCTCATCCCCGACAGCATAACTGACGGCCCCGGTATCCGCTATGTCGTATTCGTTCAGGGGTGCCGGCACAACTGCCCCGGCTGTCACAACCCCAAAACCCACGATTACGCAGGCGGGTTTGATATGCCGTTGAAAGAGCTGTACGAGAGAATAGCGCACGCCTACCTTATAAGCGGGGTCACTTTCTCAGGCGGCGAACCGTTCGATAAGGCGCTCCCTCTCACTCTTCTGGCCCGTGCCATCCATCGCAAACTGCATCTGCCGATTATATGCTATACGGGCTACACACTGGAAGAGCTTGTACAGAAAGCCCGTACCCGTACAGATATAAGGGGTCTGCTTACCAGTATAGATACACTGATAGACGGGCCGTTCATTCAGGAGAGGAAGAGCCTTGACCTTGAGTGGCGTGGGTCATCCAATCAGAGGATAATTTCAGCCGCGGAGATTATGACTTCCCTGAAGGCGTGATATAATCCAGCCGGTCAAGGTCATCCTTGTCAAGACGCCACACTCTGATGCGGGCTGACGGGATGGTAGATACACCCTTGCCGAGATTAATCCGTTCTTCCTTTATGTGGAAGCCGTCAACGCGCAGAGCTTCAAGCACGGTGCCGGGAGATGCGTTATTCTTCTGGCACCATTCTTTTACAGCCTTGCTGGATATGTACAGCACTCTGTTACGGATTTCATAGCGTGACAGGATAACCCCGTTACTAGGCCTGTACTTCACATACTTATCAGGCATGACAAGATTGCCGGGGTCTGGCTCATTAGGAAGCCTGTTAGCACCGGAGACAACCAGAGTACTGCGGCTCATATCCTGTATCACATCGCCGAAAGCAACAGCCCACTTCGTTTCAGCTTTGCATGTAGCCTTGCGGTTGTACGGGACAAAATCTCTGAGAACCCACTTCTCAAGAGCGTCCATATCGTAGTCAAGAAGGCCGAACTCTACGGCCCAGCGTCCGGCTTTCAGGGCTATGGCAAGAGCGTTCGACATGAAACGTTCCTCCTGATAAAAGCCGTTGCGGCGTCCCCAGTCTTCAACATAATTACGCAGGGATACCAGCCGTTCAGGATACTGGAAGAGCTTGATTAGAAATTCCGGCCCGGCGATACCGTAGTTCTCATCGTACAGCTTGGCGCATTTCTGGATGAACTCACGAATTTTGGGGTTGTCATATCTGGAGAAGTTGCACCGGTACTCCATGATACGCTGAAGCGTGGCGCTTGTATCAGTATGGTAACGGGCAAGGCATTCCTTTACTGATTTATTAGCAGTCAGGAACGTGCATGTAGCCCACCGCCCTGTACGGATAAACTCAGCGCCCGATGCACGGAGCTTGTTCTTCTCCTTACCGGAAGAAATAACAAAGGCCAGATTGGAGAGGTCTTCGTCAGTAAGGTCAGTAACCTCATCCATACAGGCAGGCAGGTTGTTCAGCACGGACATGCGCCGGCATCGCGCGGTAATGGACTCATCCTTAGAGAAGAACATCTCTTTCGGATTACCCCATACAGAAGCGCATGACTTCAGAAGCTGAGACTTACCACAGCCTGTTTCGCTTGACCATATGGACAGCATGCAGTTATTGGCATCACCGCCGCCTATCTCCATGAGAGGAGCGGCGAAAGAAAAACACATGGCTAACTGACCTAGTTTCTGGTCCAGTGCCCTATACATCTTCGGGACAAAAGACCACTTCTCCACAGTACCGGCATGGCCGCACATCTGCGGGATAGAGGTACGCGCAATACCGCCAAAAGCCACAGGGTGAAGCCCCGTAGACATCACGGCGCCGGCTCCGGTTACAAACCCTTTATGCTTCTCTTTGGATACAGGGTCAGTAATATCCTGCCATCCCAGATGGTCATATGATATACGTTCCTTCGGGTCAGTTTCCACTTTGGATAGATAGGCATTTATCAGCATATTCATAACCCGTGTGTCACAACGCGGAGTGAGCGGAGCTATACCGGCGTTGAGAAACCACTTATTAACATTCTGTCCGCTGTCCTTGTCGCAATCGAAATGGACAGTCTCACACCATCCGGAAGGGCGTTCCACCCTGAAGACGTGCATACGATGCGGACGCTCGGCGTCATCTATATAGACTTCGCTTCGTATGTAATAGAGGCGGCTCTGGAATATCCGCACATCTTCAATGACCTTCTCTTTCGGGTCAAACGGATACCAGTGAATCCCGTCATCCAGTACAGAGAAGTGGGAGTGGTCATCAGCGTCATTAAGCGCCGTATAACCACAGTCCTTATCCCAGTCCGGAATAGTGATATGACTGTCATTCTGCGGGGGGACAACAGGCTTTGATATTTCCGCCTGCCTTGAATGCAGGATACGGTGTAAAGACGCCGGAGAATTTAGAACAGCGGCATACTTGCACCCTTTGCACCCATCAGGATTGTTCACTCTGAATACATCACAGCGGGCCGGTCTGTCAGGATAAGCCTCGTAAAAGCGCTTCTCGGTATCTGCCTCGTTGTACTTCTCGGGGCATGCACTGGACAGAACCTTAGCCACGGCAAGACCGTTCTTACAACGGCGAAGAACAGACATAGCGGCGAACCAGTTTGGATATGACTGGCTCCCCATTGTCATTATCTGATTGCAGTTGCGCGCAATCTCTACGCCGTCATACACGGGCTCTTCAGGCCCCATACCGAAAGGGTCATCCGGTACAGGAGCTTTCTTCCGTACCGGAGCCGGAGCTGAAACAGGAACGGCGATATTCCCAAATGCTTCAGGGTCATATGTTTTGCCGGTATTCAGAAGTACAGATACCGTGGTTCCGGACTTCTGATGTATCGTTCCGGGGATACGGAGAACGCTCGAAATATCCCTAGCCCTTGACCTGTCTACATCCAGATTGTGCTCGGTGCAAAGCTGGAGGAAATTACCCGCAAGCTGTTTCCACTCCGCTGAGTTCACATCCTTGTTAAGCACCCAGTAAACATGCAGGCCCTTTCCAGAGGACACTATGATACTAGGCTTAAGACCTGTATCTTTACTGAACTGCACCAGTGTCTGAAGGGCTTCCTCTCTGGTCTGATACCGGCAGCCAGCTTTGGCTATATCAAGGTCAGCCCAAAGACACCTTGCACTGCGGGCATTGTTAGCCTTCCGCCCCGGTACATAAATATCAAAGGATGCCATGGCCATATAAGTATCATAGCCATCGGCACACAGCTCACTGCTTTGTTTGACTATAGCACCAACGCTATCAGCCCTGAGCGATACACGCTCGTTGTCCCCTCTGAGCCCCAGAATATAATACGTCTGTTCCGGCCCGAATATCCCGCTCTTTATTGGGGGAAGTATCGCCGAGAGAAATTCTGTACTGTTCATAAACACCCCTTTTGCCAGTTGGAGATACTGGCCTGCCTGATGAGAGTCCCGACCCGAGAAGTCTCCAGCGCATTAGTCCGGGAAGAGGTGCACCCATGACTATGCTCATCTCGGGGCGGGACTCTTAGCAGGCAAACCCTTGTGTGTAAGAAACCTATCAGGTTTGCATGGGAAAGACAAGAGGGTTGTGTAATTTTCCGGCCAGTCCGGAGCAATCGGACTGGCCGGCATATATCAGTTAGAAGCTCAGCTCGTCAAGGAGCGCCTGCACATTGTTCGCAACAGGCCCTTCGTCAGGAGCCGGAGCAGCCTTTGCCGTATTGCGGGAGACAGTCGCAGTCTTGCCCTGACTCATAGCCGCCTCGGCCTGATCCAGCAGACTACGCATGGCCGCGTCCTTGACAGGCTCGGCATGGGGAACATCAGCCTTCACTTCCTTCTGTACAGGAGCGGGTTTGGGTTCCTGCACCGGAGCGGCAGGCTTGCGTTCCTGCACCGGAGCGGCGGGTTTGGGCACAGGCTTGTGTTCCTGTACCGGAACGGCATTCTCATTATCATCACCGTAAGTGAGCTTCTCCCTGATAGTCAGAAGCTCACGGGTTCCTTCGGAACAGGCCGTCTCATAGACCTGCGACATAATATCAGGATTAAGGAATGCCAGATGGTTGTTCCTGTCGAAGTAGGGACGGAACATTACCACACCCGACACAGAGACAGTCGGGTCAAGGACAATCTGCGTCAGGAACATGCTAGGCGTGACCTGAATATTACCGACCGAGTACTGCTGACACAGGTCACGAAGCCCAGACCACTTGAACATGTTCTGCTGAGGGAGCCCGTTCCCGTACAGGGACATGGCCGTCACATCCAGAATATAGGGATGGTCACAGTCCAGAACATTCGTTCCGTTGAAATTGCGGAGAAGCACGAACGCAAGCCTTTTGCGAATCTGGAAACCCCAGCGGAGCTTGCCGCCACGCGTGACCTTATGCCTGTATTCTTCAGGCAGGGCATCGGGGAAAACAGTACAGGCAGAGTCAATTTCCCAGATAAGGTCAGGCGCTTCAGGTTCCTGACCGGGGGCATAATCACGCTCATACCAGACAGCATAGTTGCTCTTTGCCGCGCCGACAAAGACACCAGCAAGTTCATTTGCCGGAATAGCAGTCGAAGAACCGCCGTCAAGCAGTTCAAAATCCGTCTTGCGAATCCTAATCCTACGCTGTCCGGCACCGCCCATACCGGCGAAAGCATCTTCATATGATGCCGCAAATGTCTTGGTAATCTCTTCAGGGAGCTGAGAAAGACTGGAAGAACTGACAAACATGGAATCCATGGAAACGGGAAGATTAGCCATTATAAACTCCTTAACTAAGCCTTGGTTACAGAGAGAACATCCTTATCCACATAAGCGATACCAGCCCCGGCGCATGCGGTATTGTACCCCTCATCCTCGGGAGAAATGTTCAGCGCATCGTGCATGTACGCCTCAATATTCTCCTTGCTCGGACGGCGCTGAAACATCAGTCCATCAGAAATATTCCGGCCTGACTTCAGCGCCAGAATCATCTGCTTGAACATGGTCATGGATAATGCCTCAATATCTGTTATTTCATAGTGGTGAGTAGTCCGTGTAGTCAACCGTGCTACTCCGGGGATGTTACAGGACTTCAGACCATCAGCACTCATAAGCGCCATAATCTGGTCCGTCAGTTCCTTCTCTTCCCCATTCCTGATTTCATCTGCCTGATTTTCAAGCTCAAGCCTTCTGGCTCTTACCTGTACGAGACGCGCGGCAAGTTCATTCAAACCTGACATAGTATAACCCTCCACAGAAATTCAGTTACTTAAAGTTTAAACAGAAATACTCCACAGCCCAAGCGATAAAGTCCTCCTTCTTGTAGCAGACCTTCCTTCCTACCTTTACTATAGGGGGGCCCATTTTCTTGAAGTCAAGATTAGTCATAGTCCTGTAGCTGATAATCCCATTAGTCAGCTCCTTGATACTGGCACGGGGGAAAAGAGGCGGTAGGTTTTTCTCAAGAAATTCCTTCAACTCTTTTCCTGAGTCTTTAGCTGTTGTGCTCATTCTTCAACTCCTCAAATAGTGTAGATACTGTTTGCCCTAGTTCTTTACCTTCGTCAAGACTTTTGAAAGATTTTTCTTCCTCCGGAGAGGATAAAATCCGGATGACTGAAATCTTCGGCGCCTTCTGTTTGGCAGAGCTCAGGCGTTCAAGCGCCTGTGCATAGATGAACCCGCCCAGCATCGGCGGCCCGTTGAAAATCATAGTGTCAGCGGCGGAAAGTTCCACGCCGAAAGCCGTTGTCGTAGGATGACATATCAGTACCCGAGGGTCAGGTGCGTACTGGAAGTTGTGCAGAAGCTCGGCCCTGCTCTTCGCCGACACACCGCCATCTATGATACCCACGGAGAACCCGGCGTTCCTCAGCTCTTCCGCTAACAGGTGGTTTGAAAATACAAAGACCCCAAAGATAACAACCTTATGGCTTGTCTCATTGATACAGTCGATTATTGTGTCAGTACGTTGTTTGTGCTGAAGCGGTACAGACATGCCATCTATCGTCACAAATCCCTGCGCCATCTGCATCATCTTCTGGAAAAGCACGCCGCCGTTCGCCGCTGTAATTGTAGCGCCGCTGTCCAGTATAGCCACAGCCTCAGCCTTCAGGTCATCATGGACTTTCTTCTGCTCGGCGCTCATGGAGCATCGGCGGGTCTGAGTGACAACAGGCGGAAGGTCAATAACGCTGGACTTCGCGAACCGTATCGCTGGTTGCAGTGTCTCATATATACGGGACGCGGCATTGGGAGACGGCTTCCGCATGAAAGGTTCAGGCCCATACTGATATGTCACAAGGTCAAGCCAGCCCGTTTTAGTACGACATGGCAGCTTACTCCGGTTAATCATTCGTGCCATACCGTATACAGCCTCGGGATTGTCAGCGGGGGAACCTGTAACTCCTACCGCATACCGGAGATTCAGCTTGTTAACAATGTTGTCCAGAGCTTTGAAACGCTGACTTGATGAATTGCCTACATGGGTCAGCTCGTCAATGACAATACCGCCGATACGCTTCTCCAGTACTGCCTTTGTAAATGCCTTCCCTGAAATCCTGATACTGTCATAGTTGGTGATATAGAAATCAGCCGGAGTTTCCAAAGCATGTTCTCTCCCCTTGCCATGCACTCTGACAATCCGTGCGCCCGGAAGAGTCTGCTCAATACTGTCTATCCACACACTGTCTATTGTTGTTACAGTAGTGACAATGAGAAACCCGCCTGTTACCTCAGCGTGCCTCTGAAGGTAATCCATAGCCAGAATCAGACTTCCGGTCTTCCCTGTACGGGGGTCAGACAGAACGTAGCACCTCGGGTGAAGAGTAATGAACGAAGCAGTCTTCAGCTGATGCTTCATTGGGTTGTACCGGCCCTCGATTAGTGGGTGTCTGTCAGACATGAAAGGCGTAATGTCAGTAACATCAGCACCGAGATTAGCGGCTATCATACAGCCGTCACCGGTATGGGGGACAGCGAAAAGCGTCTTGTCAGTATAATCTTTATAAATGATACCCGGTACTGACTTGCCGGTCTTTATTATTTTCGGGTCACTGACTCCTAGATATATCCAGTTATCATCACTAAGAACTGTTACATCAGACGTCTCCATGCTCCACCTCTTTCAGCGTAGGGATATTCGTGTACCTTTCTTTGGCATCTACGGCCTTCAATGCCTTAACAACATCTTCGATGTTGGTTTCATTCACTATCAATGCACAGCCTCCCGCCTTGTAGATGCTTCTAAGCTCAGCCATTTGCAACGCGGTAGCTTTGTTCCGTCCGGCCTTCGTCTCGATACCGATAAGAACTCCACGGTAGCAGCAGAGAAAATCAGGAACGCCATTGCGCGAACCAATACCTGTTCCTATAGGCATATACCACCATGTTCCCGACTCATGTAAAATCTTTCTGACCCTAGCCTTTACCTTTCCTTCCGGCGTTAGCGCCATGAGCTTTCCTCCTACAGTCCGCACTCCGTCTTGCCATTGAAATCACAGAAGCGGCAGAACTTGTTCCGGATAGGGAAGAAACAGTTGTCATGGATAGCCGTCTTCATATCACGCATGGTATCAACCACATCCTGTACAGGAAGAAGTCCACGGGACATGTCAACGACACCCTCGACACGCTCCCCAATATCAACATACTCATATGAGTACCTGATGACATTCTTCCCGTAAATGAGATGCACAAGCAGGGCTTCAACACGAAGCTGGAAGTCTTCCGTATCCCATTTCTTCCCCGTCTTAATGTCAATAAGCCACGGGTTTCCCTCATCAGGAATGATAAGCGCGTCTGCCTTTGCCCTGAGAAGAGCATGGGCATCCCACCAGTCAGTGGACGGCTTGAACTTGTCCGTAACGACAAGCTCTTTCTCTATGAAGAGCTCGCCCTTTATGCCTCTTACTGTATCAATAAGACCAGATACATAGGCGGTATCAAGTTTGTCATCCCAGTGCGTCACAGCCTGAGGACCTTTACGGAAAGCCTTTTCAATATCTCCGTGAACCATTGTACCGCGGGACTTCTGTGTACTTGCCTTCCACTTGATTTCTTTCGTGATGGACTGTGCCTGAAATCTGCGGGGGCAGGTACGGAACGAGATCATGTTACTTGGGGAAAAAACAAACATCTTGCCTCCTAAGCTATGCAGTAATCCTTACCTATCTCAGCTTCACATGCGACAGGGAAATCCCCCAGCCAATCCGGTACACTGGACATACAGGACTCCATTACGGACTTCGTATGCTCTGCTTCGTCTTCCGGACAAATGGCAAGGAATGAGTCGTGGATATTAGCGATAAGCCGTATCCCCTGTTCTGTCATACGACAAGCCTGCCATTGCAGCAAGGCAAAAGCAAGATACTGACACAGATTTTCCGCAAGCGCCCCGCCGTATATCTTTGTCTTCAGCTCCGACTTCCCCTTCACTCTGGTATAATAATACTCCTCCCTGTTGTTCTTCTCAGACACCTCACAGGAAAGTTTGAAATACCTCAGAGTATACTTATTCGGTCCAATGATAGTAGGTACATCGTCCCTCCCACATATAGAGGCTACGCCGTAGCTGAAGAGATTATCATTGGGGCCGCCGAACTCTCCGGAGTACCCAAGGTACATCGCTTTAATGACCGTCTGACACGTATCCCAGAAAGCCACGATGTTCGGATTACTGGCACGGTAAACATTGTGGGCATGGTGGGCCATCTCATAATGCTGGTCAATGTCACTGCTCAGGCGTACGCCCTGACGGAGCAAAGTATCCGCATACTTCCTCCAGCTAACACCATAGCCGCAATTATGGACTACAAGCGCGCCATGTTTAGTTCGTATGGTAAACCTATGATTCGGCCCTGCATTCAAGAGATCGTATACAAGCTCTGAGTTTTTCAACCTCGGCTTGCAGTTCACTGACACGCCGCCTGTTGTAGTTATTCCGAGACCTTGTAACAAACCGGAGATTACCCACTTCGTAGTTGCCATTATTGTCGATACGGTCAAGGTCGAGGTCCGGATTATCCCAGCCATCAAGTGATACAAGGTAGGTAAGAAACGCTCTACGGTTAGCGAACTTACATTGTATTCCACGCCCCCCATAGTCCTTATAGCTTCTACAGTGGGGGTTGTTGCAACGCTGTTCAACAGCGGCAATTCTATTGAGCAAGCGTCTCCTGTGCGCAGGTTCCGGGCAAACGTCCGCGTAAGAGGAATATAACTTAACATAGCTTTGTGATGACTTCTTCTTAGCGCAGGCATTACACCGTGTAGTCCGCCCATTATGTAGGTTGCTGAACAAGACCCAGTATGGCTCTGCCCCACAGGAACACTGCACCAGAACCATTCTTTCGATACGTTTCGTACCATGTACTCGTAACCTTGCGGAACAAATAACAGTGAGCTCACCAATCTTTGTACCCGGCTCATAATCTGCGTAACGTGGCTTGAAAGACTTGAGGTGACTAGGGTCTCTAACGGAGCAATGCTGGCAGGCATCAGTCGGGATTCTCCGTAAAGAGTAGAGGCTAATCCATCGCAATGCTCCACACTTGGAGCATTCACATAAGTATTGCCCCCGTCCCCTAGCGTCGAACGCCATATCTTTAATGATGCGGCCCCTGTACAGAGCGCCCGGCTCAAGTATGAGCGTGTCTGAACGCACCCGCTTGCCTGCTTCCATGAAGAACCGCTTAAGATCATATGGTCTGGGGTCATCCTTACTCCATCCACATCTATCGTGTTCTTCTCGCCATTGCATATAAGTCCTTGATGAGTTACCCATTGCACACCATCCCATAATTTATCGTCTTTCGACACCATAACTATAGGCTTCCACCCCTTATTTGTTAATACCTCTGTATCACCTGCAAGGCAAGAAAGAATACCGGTTTTGCCAACGTTCCTGTACGCTTTCAGTTTCTTGTCTCCGGACTTTGCGCCCTTATGAATCTTCTCACTCGGAATCTGGAAAATCTTTTCAGCAAGGTCAGCGTAAGGGTCAGCCCCTCTCCTGAACGCGTCAACCAGCTCAGTCTCGTTAGCGACATAAGCAAGAATGCGCGCTTCAATCTGACTTGAGTCACAGGCCACAAGGGACATCCCTTCCGGTGCCTGTACTGCTTTCCTCAAAGTAAGCTGACTCGGGTCACGCTTGCTCAGGTTCTGAAGATTGAGCTTGTCACTGCTCCCCTCGGAGTTGCCAGCCGTATACCGTGACGTGTGAGCCTTGAACGCATTGAGCATAACAGGCATAGGCCGTCCGCTCTTGGCCAGCGCATGGAACGTCTCAGCCCTTGACCTCTGGATACTGGAGTTGTTCTCCAGTCTTGTCCGGACAAGAAGAGCCACGCACTCATCAGCGTCAGAAGCCATGGCCACGAAATCCAAATCAGACTTAGCCAGAGCTGGAGTATAAACCGCGTAATCATCTTCGCTAAGATTAGTCTTCCCCTCGGCTTCCAGCTTTTTCCGTTTCGTCTCTGACTTCGCCACGCTGTATTTCATAGGCGGCTTACGCCCGAGAAGCTCAAGCATCTTAACAAAAGAGGCAGAAGAACGAATCGCCTTCAGGAAGTCCTCATCCGATTTGAACATGAACATCCTGTTAATATCATTACGCGCCTTAGTGACCTTATCTGAAAGCTCGTTCAGGTACGCAGTAAGCATATCATCATCAAGCCTGAGTACAGGATTGCATGCCATCTTGGCAGTTATGGAACTGAAGAGCAGAGCATCAGCAGTCACGAAAGGAAGCATGGCTTTAAAGCTCAGGAAACATTGCTCCGTATCATTGCGGCAGTACTGGATGAATGCTGTACGTTCGTCAGGCGTGAAATCGTCCGGCCACTTCCGGCCATCTGAAATCACCGTACCTTCCACCTTCTCACCGCACTGGAAAAATTTCGCCATGGATTTCAGTGACTCATTCTGGATTCGTGATACCCCTGTCCACCGTTCCATGCACATGGTATCTATGGCAATCCCCGGAACCACATGGTAAATCTCAGAAAGAATAAGGAAGTCAAACCCATTCCCATTGTGGGCAACAGTCACCACGTCCGGGGCATCGAGCTTAAGAGCAGCAAGCACGGCGGGAATATTATCATGTTCCGCTACCCGTACCTTATCGTATGTCATCGTACTGGCATCCGTGACAATATAGCTCATAAGCTGAGCGGAAAACCTGCTGTCCCTGATATAGGATATGGGGCCGATTTTTGACAGTGTATAATTTTTACTGTCCCAGTACGTCTCAAAGTCCAGTACAACAATTCTCACGGCGTCTCCTCCAAGCCGGTTAAGCAGCGATGCTTAACCGGCTTATATTATAATCTAGTCATTACTATCCGGGGCTTCTTCCTTACGGGGACGTCCGCGTCTCCGCTTCTCCTGCATATGCACAAGCGTTGACTCAAGCATGTTCAGGCGTTCCACATGGTCATCAAGTTCGGCCACCATATCCTGTATCTGCTGAAGAATATCAGCATCGCTTTTCTTGAGCGCGTTCATTCCTGAAATGATGCGGGGAAGAACCACAGTCATCATCTGTTCCTGAAATGTTGCCATAATTACACCTCCTTAAAAATAGCCTGAAGACAACTCGGCGTACTTTTGCGTACCGTCTCACAGAACTGCCACCATTCAGGCAGACGGTGATGTTTCCTCTGCCTGTAGATGTTCTTCAGAACAGCGTAGTTTGCCGTCCACATCCGCCGCTGGAGCCAGCCTGATGGAAGAATATTTTTAAGCATCATGAAATCCACATCACTATGAGAAACCCTGTATCTGTTGAGTACAATATTTAACTCATTAAGGATTCCATCCGGAATATTACGCTCAAACATATCCTGAGTAATCTTGGGTACAGAGCCAAGGCTGTGCATGGTACTCTCACTCTGAGCCGTAGTACCAACCTTATAAGTATCCATCTCGGACCACCAGTACAGGGGAGCCTGTATGTTATAGCACACGGGAATCTGACGGAGGAACTTGTCCTCACCATTGCCAATACCCGCGAGCCTGTCCATCACACTCGCTAGTCTTTTATCCAATTCCCCGGGAATATCGTCTATATTTTCCCCGGACGTCAGCCCATATGACAAACCCAGTCCGTATTGTGCGTAACGCATCCAATACTGACCATAATCGATAACATCAATCTGCACTTTTCTTCTCCTTTCCCAGCTGGTAACTTGCTGACGCAATGTCATACCCTACGAACATCCGCTTGGGAAGCCAGCGTCCGCATTCATACCGTGCCATACAGCGCATGAGTTCCGGAAGCCTCTCCAGTACATGGAAAGGCTCGTTTACCCCAAGTTTCATGTGATGCGACAGGAAGACAGTATAGGCTTTTTGGTCTGATGTCGAGAATCTTTTTACTATTTTTGCCAGTGTGTCTTTGTCATGCCTGATATAGTATGCCGTTAGTATGTGGGCGGCTGCACGTATGCCGTACTCAGGCGAAGAGAAAATGACAAACCCTCTTCTGTCCACACCAACCTGCCCTTTCCATTTCTGCCCGCCCGGCAGAGCTTTGATGTTCAGGAAGTTGACGTTCTTATCAGCCAGCTTGTTGTCAGGTTTGAGCCCGTCATGCTTAGCGATATAAACAGGGACTTCCTTAATCTCAGTATGGATGCGCTCCACGACAACGGGCTTTCTCGCTTCCGCAACAGATGAGTCCTGTACCATTATGGCTATGATACAGATTGTCAGAACAAAAGCCAGAAGCCCGAGTTCACAGGCCATCTCCAGTTTGGTAAGCGGCATCTTAAGGTCTGCAATAAACTCTTTAATCATTCTCATCATCGCACTCCTCCCACTCACCGTTGTTATTCTTACGGACTTCGACAAGCAGATCGAACGGGTCAAACTCATCCGACCCCCACTCTTCCTCTGACATACTGCGCCAGTCTCTGACCCAGTTTTCCTCCGTGTCGATGGAACCCGTGGCCGTGTTCATAAGATACTTTTTCATATCGTTTGCCTCCTTTTGTTTCACTTATTTCATATCCCGTTAGGTGCCAACACCTAACGGGATATTTATTTACTTTAGATACGCAGAGCTTCCCCAAGCATACCAAGCAGAGCCGCCGGAATCGCACTGGTCTGACGAACTTCTCTGAAATGCTTCCTGCCCATGACGCCACCGATATAACTACCGCCGTCTCCAATGCCGAGGCCATACACCTCAACGGCATTTTGTTCCGCCCTGTCCAGAGCAGAAGACAGAATAGGCAGGTCATCAGCAATGCCGTCAGTCAGTATGATAACAACATGACGACGTGCCTTCTCCGTGAAGCAGTCCAGTACACGCATCAGCGCGCTACCGAGGAATGTGCCGCCGTTCGCCTCCATCCTTGCCAGTCGTACCGGAGGCACCGAAGTATGCATATCTTTTACTGACTCCATAGTCGAGTTGAAAGACATGATACCCACAGCACAGCCACGGATATTCTGTGTGGCCTTCACGATAGCATACACGGTCTGGTTAACCATAGAGATACTGTCCCCGTACATTGACCCGGACGTATCCACAAGACATATGATTTCCACATCCGGAGTCCGTCCCGGTATATCATGACGGAAAATACGGGCATCACCGACAGCGGGACGATACAGCCTATGGTTATCAATCCTTGTTCCTACTGACCCAGTGCCACGTTTGACAAGAGAACGGGTCTGAAGAACGGATGACATCCGGCTGGCAAGCTGGACAGCCATTCTGTCACCGAGGACAATATCATCCTGCGACAGCGGATTACAACCAGCAGCCTTTCTTATAGTCATACTACGACATCCCGTATATTTATAGACGTCATTACTTGGAGCAATCTGGTTAGCGATAGCCTTACCAATATCAAGCTTACGCTGTATGTCCGCCACTCCAGAACTATAATAGCCATGACCAGCGTTAATACTCGCGGCCATATCCTTCTTCATTATCTCCCACATTTCTCCGGGGGTTATATTATCGCTGCCAACCTGCTCTTTTGCTATCTTGTTGATGGCCTTATCAAGCTTCTTCTTTAACGAAGCGGCATACTTCTGCTCTGCCTTAGTGAGCGGTTTATGACCAGACTGACTGTCCTGACCCTGACCAGACTGACTGTCCTGACCCTGACTATCCTGCTGACTCTGCTTCTCGCCATACTCCTGCTTATAGGCAGAAAGAATAAGAGCCTCCATTTCTTCAGCAAGGGACAGGCACTCATCTGAGTTTTTCGTCACAGCCGAACGGGCTATAAGCTTATCAAGTTCAGGAAGAATACTGGGCCACGGGAACGCGTCCCGCAGAACCGCCGCCTCCGGTCTGAGTTCCTGTACGGGAATACCCCTGCACCCATACAGGATATAACTCAGTGCCTGTTCAAGCACAGGATTACTGGTAGTGGGCTCTATCTTCCCACGGAACAGTATGATAGCAATACGCCGTAAGTTCTGCCCGCACCCCCTGAACGCCGCGGACATACGGCGTTCTATATACACATCCTCGCAGATGTTCCAGAGAGTCTTCACAAGATAGGCTTGCTGCACTCTGACGTTAGTAAATATTTTTCTGTTCGTATACCGGACATGCCCAGCCTCATGGTCAATATACCCACGAAGCAGCACCTCCTGACCACGCTCAGCAGTGACAAGCGGCAGATTAATTATAGGACTCTTACCGTTGTAATCTGTAAAGGCACCTGTGCCTGACACCTGTACCTTAACGCCATATCTTGCCCCCAACATGGACGCAAGCTTTGACATTGATGTTATAAAAAGGCCATTCTCTGACATGATACACCTCCTTAAAACTCTTCCTCATCGTCATCGTAGCCCAAAATAATGGGCTGGTTTTGCCCAGGTTCCTGTACAGACTCAGGTTCGGGTTCGGGTTCGGGTTCCTTCTTACCAAGCTTCTCCTGAAGCTCTGCAAGCAGATGCTCAAACTCAGTCCGCCTGTCTTCCACAGGTTCCGGTTCAGGTTCCTTCACAGGTCCCGGTTCAGGTTCCGGTTCAGGTTCC